>JABUBM010000005.1_pt1 | contig 53376 bp, 53 predicted proteins | sample 7240321 | NCBI WGS metagenome assembly JABUBM01 (sample SAMN07256344, study PRJNA390944) | subsurface metagenome | isolation source: Methane hydrate marine sediment | place: Pacific Ocean: Eastern North Pacific, ODP site 1244 | collected 2002
AAGTCGAATCCTAAAGCAGTAGCTGGTGCCTTAGCAGGAGTGATACGGGAAGAAGGAAAAGCAGAATTACAAGCCATAGGAGCAGGGGCAGTTAATCAGGCAGTTAAGGCGATTGCTATTGCTCGAGGTTTTACCGCAACTAGTGGTGTTGATTTAATCTGTATACCGGCTTTTGTAGATGTAGAAATTGAAGGAGAAGAGAGGACCGCTATTAAATTTTTGGTCAAACCCGGATAAAAGATTATATTACCGATGTCACTCCAGGTGAAAAGTGACAGGAAGAATTAAGAAGTTATTAAAAATACGGGGTTAGCTTAGAAAGTAATTTATAGCTAAAGTGATTTTACAGAAAGAGAAGATTTTAAAAGTATTAGAGTAAGGGGGGAGAATTAAGATTAGTATGGATGAAAAAAAGGAGAAAAAAGAGAAAATAGAGGATGTACCTACCCAGAAAACCGAAAAAATAGCTGGGGAAATAAAGAAAGAAGAAAAGAAAGAAGAAAAAGTTAAGGCTAAAGAAATTTTGGGAGAAGTTAATATTGTGCCCGAGGTAATAGCGACCATAATTAGCCGGACTGTAATCGGCATACCGGGAGTAGCTGGATTAGCTACTCGTGCTAAAGGGGGGATAGGAACTTTATTGGGGACCAAAGAATTAGAAAAAGGGATAAATGTTGACCTTAGAGAAAACAAAGAAGTTTCTACCACCATTTCGGTTATTTTAGAGTATGGTTCCATAATAATTGATGTAGCTAAAGAGATTCAGAAGAAGGTAAAAGGGGAATTAGAAACCAAAACTGGACTTAAGGTTACCGGGATAAATGTAAACATTCAGGGAGTGCATATAGAAGAAAAGAAGTAGTTAATATATTAAAGGAATAGGCCTATCAGGTTTTAAAAATTACCTGGATAGGCCTATTTACACTTAACTTGTTAATATAATTAAAATATTTTCTTATTTTACTTTCTCTTTTAATTCCTTGCCTGCTTTAAAGAATGGTACATTCATAGCTTTTACTTGGATTTTTTCGCCAGTACGTGGATTTCTTGCCATTCGAGCGGCTCTTTTTCTAATGCCAAAAGTACCAAATCCAACAATTCTAACAGCTTCTCCTTTTGCCAAACAATCAGAAATATTTTTACCTACGCATTCAAATGCTTTTTTAGCTTCAACTTTGGTACAACCAAGATCACCTGCTACCTTACCGATTAATTCGCCTTTGTTCACTGTTTACACCTCCTTTCATTTTTGAAAATATCCTAATAATAGATAAAATACAAGTATTTCTAAGCATTTTACGACTTCTACTTATAATATACGACAAGCATTTTAGAAATCCTTCTTTTTTTAGAAATTATTTTTAATTTTTTTAAGAAAAAACAATGTTTTCAAGCATTTTTTAATAAATTTGACTTAATCTAACATCTAAAAGATAGATAAATTCCTTTAAAATAGAAGCATGTTAGGTATTATAAAAGAAATTGCTATATATTGCAAGTGTTTTAACCTATTGAGGGCAATTTGGTTGAAAAAACAGTCACAAAGTCTTTAGTTAAGTTAGGGTTCTAAGTGTTTGGCAAGGAAAACAATTTAGTATCTCTTTGATTTTACGGGGTATTTTTGCTAATTTTTTATGGTATAATAAAAAGTAAGTGATATGCGGCAAACGGAAGCTTAATTAGTATATAGTATGTAGTATATAGCAAATGCGTATCTCGTATCTCGTGAAGAAGAAGTCAGGTTCCAGGAACCAGAAGTAGGGGCGTATTGCATACGCCCTTAACGATATGCACAAAACCGTAGGACAGGTGTCTCGCCTGTCTCTGAATTAAGGTAGGGGTTCGATTCATCGAACCCGTTAAAAAAACACCAAATAACTCGGGGCGGATGAATCCGCCCCCTACCTAAAATCAGAGTTCGCAATAACAGATTATCACAAAAAGAGATAGCTGATTTGAATTTTCACGTGATACGCAATACGAAAATAAAAAGGAGGATTTTAAAGATGTTAAGAAGTATGTTGTTTCAGAAGAGAGGAAAAATATTTGCTTGCATTTTTGTTGCTCTAATAGTTTTTCTTTGGTTGGGTATTTCCGGAATTAATTTTGCTCAAAGCCCCAGTCCGGAGGAAGTCGAAAAGATGAAAAGCATTCAAATTATCAATCCTCATCCCCTATTTTCTCTTAGATTGTGGCTGGATAAAGAAAGAGGAGCTACTTATGCCCCTGGGGAGAAGATCAAGATTTCCTTCCAGGCTTCTCGAGATTCATTTGTAACTCTTTATAACTATGATACCGAAGGTAGAGTGAAAATTATCTTCCCCAATCGGTATTCACCACGTAATTTTTTAAGAGCGGGAGAAATTAAATCTATTGAAGGGATACTTGACCCAAATACCAGGCCAGGGATTGAATATGTTCAGGGATTCGCTACTACTAGACCAATGCCGTTTAGCAAAAAGGAAGAGGATCTAATCTCTAAAGAGTTTATGCCTGAAGTGAGTAATGATTATAAAGCTTATACCAACACAATCAAGGGCATAATAGTATCCCTACCTCCTACTGTCTGGACTTCGAGTAATCTATTAAGTTATACAGTAAGACCAACAGCTCCTCCTACTCCTCCTACTTATTATGGCAGAATTATAGCAACTTCCCATCCTCAAGGAGCCAAGGTATACCTGGATAATGTTTATAAAGGGGTGACCCCACTAAACTTAGACAGGGTTACTACAGGTCAGCACCGGGTTAAACTGGTAATGGCAGGTTATCAAGATTGGAGTAGTTATGTCTCGGTTTCACCTTCTCGAACCACTACCGTTTCTGCTGATTTAATTCCTTTGCCTGTATATGGTTCAATTTCTATTTCCTGTAATCAGGGTAATGCTAGGATTTATTTAGACGGAAATTACCAGAAAAGAACTTCTGCTAATAAATCGGTAGAAATAAAGAATGTTAGAAAAGGTTACCATGAAATATTGATCACCAAAGATGGTTATCAGAAATGGGTTAGTACTATTTTGGTTACAGCTAACCAAACTCATATGGTCTCTGCTTATTTAGTTTCTGAAATTAACTATGGTTCCCTTGCAGTTTACTGTAATATAAGCGGAGCTAAGATATTTATAAATGGAACCTATAAGGTAACAACCCTTTCTTCTCAACCAAAAATATTGGAGGAAATTAAAGAAAGGAAATATGAAATTACTCTAATTAAGGATGGATATAGAACCTGGGTAGAAGATATATGGGTGTATGCCAGCGAGACTACTTCTCTCTATGTTGAAATGAATAAGATAGAGTATTAAAATAGCTTTAATGAAAAATATTCTGTAAGTTAAAGTTAAAAGCAGATTAGAAGTTGCCCTAATCTGCTTTTAACTAAAGTTTATTTTTTATCCTAATTTAAGCAATTTCCTTATTAATTTTTTATTAATAACCGGTTATTTTTATTTTTTAAATAGATGTAAATTTATTAGAAGGAGGAAACAATAAATATGAATGAAGAAGTAGATGTAGTAATTATCGGAGGAGGACCTGGTGGATATGTGGCGGCCATAAAAGCCGCCCATTTAGGGTTAAAAGCCGTCCTGGTAGAAAAGGATAAATTAGGGGGAGTCTGCCTAAACCGAGGTTGTATACCTACTAAAGCTTTGGTAAGTACTGCAGAACTGTTAAATCATCTCCAAAAGGCTGGAAAATTCGGAATTCAAGTTAAAGATTATTCTATCGATTTTACTGCTATAATGAAGCGGAAAGACCTGATAACTCGGAGATTGTCTTCAGGCGTAGAACAGCTGATGAAAGCCAATCAGGTAAGGGTGGTAAAAGGAGAAGGACAGATAGTCGAACCAGGGAAAGTGGAAATTACCGATACTGCAGGAGAGAAAGAGGTTATAAAGACCAAAAATATCATAATTGCTACCGGCTCAAAGGTGATGAGACTTCCCATACCAGGCATAGATAGTGAAGGAGTAATAACCAGCGATGAAGCCCTATCCTTGAGTGAGCTGCCCTCCAGGATGTTAATTATCGGAGGAGGAGTAGTGGGTATAGAATTCGCCGGTATCTTTAAGGCTTTGGGAGTGGAAGTTACTGTAGTAGAGATGCTTCCCAGGATTTTACTCCCAATAGATGAGGAAATAGCCCGCAGACTTACTCAGATTCTAAAAAGAAAAGGGATTGAAATTCTTACTGATTGTAAAGTTAAGGAGATAAAGAAGAACCATCAGAATTTAGAAGTTCTGGTTTCCACCACTGATGGAGAGAAGAAATTAGAGACCGAAAAGGTCCTATTAGCTGCTGGCAGAGTACCCGAACTGGGGAATATAGATGTCCAAAGACTGGGTATCGAATTAGATAAAGGAGCTATTAAGGTAGATGAAAAGATGAGGACCAATATTCCCGGTATCTATGCTGTCGGGGATGTAGTGGGCAAGATAATGTTGGCCCATGTCGCTTCCCGAGAAGGAATAGTTGCGGTAGAGAATATCTCCGGTAAAGAGGTTTTGATGGATTATAAAGTAGTCCCTAATTGTGTATTTTCCATGCCCGAGGTAGCCAGTGTAGGGTTAACTGAAGGAGAAGCCAGAAAAGAAAATGATAATGTTAAAATCTCCAAATTTCCCTTTATGGCTAATGGCAAGGCCCTGGGTATGGGGGAGGCCGAAGGAATGGTAAAGATAATTGCTGATGGTGATACTCTCGAACTTTTGGGTGTACACATCTTAGGGGCTCATGCCAGTGACCTGATTGCCGAAGGGACTCTGGCTCTGTCTATGGAGGCCACTGCCGAAGAGATTGTAAATACTATCCATGCCCATCCCACCCTGGCAGAAACTATTGCCGAAGCAGCTGAAGGGATAACCGGCAAACCTATTCATCTGGCCCGGGCATAATTTATTATTTATTAAGTAAAACATAGCTTCCAAAATTTCTCTGAATAAAAAAAGATAATCCGAGGGAAAATTAAATATGACTTCATAAAATTTGTATTATAAAGGAGGTATAAATTATGAGAAAATCTGTAATTATTAAATTGTTATTGTTCCTGATACTAATTTCTTTTTTATCTGTTGATTACGCATCAGGTGAAAATAAGGGGGATGCAATTACCTGGGATAAGACCTTTGGCGGAAATAGCGAGGACATGGGTTTTTCTATTATCCAAACTGAAAATGGAGGATATGCAGTATCCGGATATACAATATTGGATAGAGAGGAAAGGAAGGATACCTGGAGAGCAAAACTTGGATATATAGAATTAACCGAAGAGAAAAGACAGGATTTCTGGATAATAAAAATTGATAAGGATGGAAACATAGAATGGGATGAGGTTTTTGGGGAGAACGGGCCTGATATAGCGAACTCTATTATCCGAACCAAGGATGGAGGATATGCAGTTGCCGGGTTTATCTGGACAATATACGCTGGAAAACAGGATATCTGGATAATAAAACTTGATGAGAACGGAAATAAAGAATGGGATAAGACTTTTAACAAAGATGAAAATGATGTAGCATATTCTATTATTCAAACCAAAGATGGAGGTTATGCAATTGCAGGCAGTACCGGATTAAAGCTCTGGGGAGAAGTAAATTGCTGGGTAATAAAACTTGATGCCAAAGGGAATATGAAATGGGAAAATAGTTTTGGAGGGACAGGTTGGGATGAAATATTTTCTATTGTCCAGACTAAAGACGGGAGTTTTGTTGCTACCGGATGTGTATGGTCAAAAGGCGCGGGGAGAGGAGATATCTATATAGCAAAACTTAACAAAAATGGAGATCTGGTATGGGATAAAACCTTTGGAGGAAGTGAAAATGATGAGGCTTATTCTATTATTCAGACTGATGATGAAGGTTATGCTGTTACCGGGATTACGGTATTAGAAGATACAGGAGATAGAGATATCTGGGTAATAAAATTAGATAAAGATGGTAATAAAGTTTGGGATAAAACCCTTGGTGGAGCGAGTGAAGATTGGGCAAACTCTATTATTCAGGATAAAAATGGGAATTATATAGTAGCCGGTTGGACAAAATCGATAGGTGCAGGTAAGACCGATGTTTGGATAGTAAAACTTGATAAAAGAGGAGACCTGGTTTGGGATAAGACCTTTGGGGGAAGTGAAAATGATGAGGCACACTCTATTATTCAAACCGATGATGGAGGTTATGCTGTTGCCGGTTGGACGAAATCAAAAGGAACAGGAAATTCAGATGTCTGGGTAATAAAATTAGATGAAAATGGCAACCTATAGTAAAAATTTATGATAAAAGGGGAGGTGGTGAAATATCTATATATGCAGCTCCTTTGTATTGATTATTAGTGTATTTTCTAAAAACATAAAAGCAAAACATAGGAGGTGAAGATATACAAAAAGAATATTATCAAGATTATAAGTTAAAAGTTTTTTTGTAAACCTGTAAAAATTTCGTCTTAAAGGGGGCATCAATATGAAAAAATTTACAATTTTTCAATTGCTTGCTATTTCTATGTTCTTTGTATGTATTTTTTCTTTTTGCATAGGTTACGCCTTATGTGAAAGTAAATCAGGGAATATTATTTGGGACAAAACCTTTGGGGGAAGCGATCGGGATGTGGCGTTATCCATTACACAGACAGAAGATGGGGGTTATGCTATTTCAGGTTATACAAGATCAAAAGGTAAAGGAAAAACAGATGCCTGGGCAATAAAGCTGGACGAATGGGGAAACATGGTTTGGGATAAGACCTTCGGTCTAAGTGATAATGATGTGGCATATTCTATCATTCAGATTAAAGATGGTGGCTATGCTATTTCAGGTTATACAATATTTAAAAATATAGGAGAAGCAGATTTATATATAATAAAATTAGATGAAAATGGAAATAGGGTATGGGATAAAATATTTTTTGGAAGTAAATGGGATTCCGCACGCTCTATCATACAGACAGAAGATGAGGGCTATGTTATTTCTGGTTATACATGGTCGAAAGGTTCAGGAAAACAAGATGCCTGGGTGATAAAGTTGAATAATAAAGGGGATATGGTTTGGAATAAGACATTCGGGGGATATGATGATGATATGGCAAGCTCTATTATTCAAACCAAAAATGGAGATTATGTTGCTGTTGGATGGACAATGTCGAAAGGTTCAGGAAAACAAGATGCTTGGGTGATAAAATTGGATGAACAAGGAAACATAAAATGGGATAAGACTTTCGGCGGGACTAATTATGATTCCGCACGCTCTATCATACAGACAGAAGATGAAGGCTATGTTATTTCTGGTTATACATGGTCGAAAGGTGCAGGAAAAGCAGATGGCTGGATAATAAAATTGGACGAACAAGGAAATATGGAATGGGATAGGACAATCGGTGGAAGTAATGGAGATGATATATTATCCATTATTCAAGCAAAAGATGGAGATTATATTGCCGTTGGAGAAACAGAATCGAAGGGTGCAGGAGATTGGGATGGCTGGATAATAAAATTGGACGAACAAGGAAACACGAAGTGGGATAAGACAATTGGTGGGAGTTATTGTGATAGCATATTATCTATTATCCAGACAAAAGATGGAGATTATATTGCTGCTGGATGGACAATGTCAAAAGGTGCTGGAGGAGCAGACGCCTGGATAATAAAATTAGAAGAAAAGGAATAGAAAGAAATTTAATAAAATAAAACCATCCCCGTTTCCCCATTTAAAACTAAAAAAGAAGAAACAGGACAATTTACCTTTGATGAAATCTGGTGAAGAAGAAAAAAGAAAAGATAAAAGAAAAATCTATCTGGATACTAACCTGCAGATTATATTTGGAATAACTCTTGCCTATATTATGGGAGTTGCCAGTATTACTCCTGCCTTTCCCAAAATAGTTAAGGAGCTGAATATATCAGTTAAAGATGTCGGGCTTTTAATTACTGCTTTTTCCTTCCCCGGTATTTTATTAGTTCCCTTTTTAGGAGTGATTGCTGACCGATGGGGCAGGAAGAGGATAATTATTCCCTTTCTGATGCTATTTGGTATAGCTGGAGGACTATGTTTTTTCGTACGTGATTTTAAATTATTGCTGATATTGCGTTTAATTCAAGGAATAGGAGCAGCCCCCCTGGGATCTTTAACTGTTACCATTATCGGAGATCTTTATTCTAAAAAAGAACTTGTCGCCGCGATGGGCTATAATTCCAGTATTCGAAGTATAGGGTCAGCAGGTTATCCGGCTATTGGCGGAGCTCTGGCAATGATGGGTTGGTATTACCCCTTCATCCTACCTGTAATAGCTATTCCCATAGGATTTTTTGTATTATTCAATCTAAAAGTTCCGGAACCTGAAAATAAACTTCATATTAGCGAACATCTGAATATCGTCTGGAAAAAATTAAGAAATCGCCAGGTTGTCGGACTGTTAGTTATTGGTATTATTATCTTTGTTATGCTTTTCGGCTCATACATGACCTATTTTCCCCTTTTATTGGGAAATTCATTTGCTGCATCTCCTCTTATTATCGGCTTGTTTATGGCTGGCGTATCTCTTATCGCTGCCTTTACCTCTTCCCAACTGGGAAAAATTACCAGTTTCTTTTCAGAAAGAACCATTTTGAAAATATCTTTTGTTCTCTATGCCCTGGCCTTATCAATAATTCCTTTTATCCTTCGGCTTGAGCTATTTTTTATTCCTATTCTTATTTTTGGGATTGCTCATGGTATGAGTATTCCTGTTATTCAAGCCCTCTTGGCAGGGGCGGCCCCCCTGAAATACCGGGCTACTTTTATGTCAATAAGTGGGATGACTTTCCGGGTGGGTCAGACTCTGGGACCGTTTTTGATGGGGCTGGTTATAGGTGTTTGGGGAATAGGTGGAGCGTTTTATGCTGGGGCAGGATTATCAATAGCTATGTTTATAATAATGTTTATGTTAAAATAATCTAAAATAGAACTGACTCCATTTTAAAATAAGGAAGGAACTATGAGGCTAACTGTAAAAGATGTAGATAAATGTATCGGCTGCCAGAGTTGTATGTTTGCCTGTGCCCGGCGAAAGGGTGAGGCAGGTTTAGCCAGATCCAGTATAGGGATAAGGTCTGCCGGGGGAATGGAACGAGGATTTATCGTAATTGTCTGCCGAGCCTGTTCTGACCCACCCTGTGCCAAAGTATGTCCTACCGGTGCTTTGGTGCCTAAAGAAGGCGGAGGGGTAAAGCTGGATATCACCAAATGTATTGGATGCGGATACTGTAAAGATGCCTGTATTATAGGAGCCATATTTTGGGATGATGAAATTAACAAGCCGATGGTCTGTACCTATTGCGGCTATTGTGCAAAATTCTGCCCTCATGAGGTACTGAAATTAGAGAAAGGGGGATCCTGATATGTTTAAAGATGATGTCCTGGCCAATGTTCTTTATATAGACCTTTCTCAGAAGAAATATTGGGTAGAAAGAAGAGAAGATCTTTTTGGAAAATACCTGGGTGGAGCAGGAGTAGCTATTCAGCTTCTTAAAGAAGAATGTCCTACCGGTAGTGACCCTTTAGGCCCGGATAATCCTATTATATTTGCGGTGGGTCCCTTGACCGGTTTATTCCCTCTGGCCTCAAAGACCGTAGCTATGTTTAAATCCCCACATACCGGTAATCTGGGAGAGAGCCACTGTGGAGGACGAAGTGCGGTAGCTCTTCGTTTAGCTGGATACGGGGCAATGGTAATAAAGGGAGCAAGTTCTACTCCCCTATATTTAGCCATTCATGGTGACCGGGTCTATTTCAGGGATGCTTCCGCCTTATGGGGGATGACTAACAGTTTTACGGTAGGGAGAATTATCCGACAAAATGAACCAGCTACCGGTCTAAGAACTATAATGCGAATAGGGGGAGCTGGGGAAAAATTAATTTCTTATGCCTGTGTTACTACTGAGACCTATCGGCATTTTGGTAGATTGGGCTTGGGAGCGGTGTTTGGCAGTAAAAAATTAAAGGCAGTAGTAATATCCGGTAAACATTCTCTTCCTACCAGAGATTTAACCCAATATCGGAAGATATATGACCATCTCTATAAGAAATCTACTTCCTCGCCGGTGATGAAGAAATACCATGACCTCGGGACTGCCGAGAATATCCTTCCCTTAAATGAATTGGGTGGACTTCCTACTCGCAATCTTAAAGAAGCAAAGTTTGAGGGTGCTTTAAATATCTCTGGAGAAAAGCTGGCTGAGGGATATTTAGGCCGTCGATTAGCCTGTTCTCACTGCCCGGTAGGCTGTATTCACATTGCTGCGCTCAGGGAGCCTTATGAGGATGAATCATATTTCTACAAAACATCTATGATCTCTTATGATTATGAACCTATTTATGCCTTGGGGTCAATGCTGGGTATATCTGATGCTGAAGGACTTTTAAAACTAATTGACCAGATAGAAAGATTAGGCCTGGACTCTATGAGCACCGGGGTAATTTTAGCCTGGGCTACAGAAGCTCAGGAGAGAGGGATTATTTCTGAAAAAGAAACTCAAGATATTAAATTTAGCTGGGGAGACTATTCCTCTTATATCAAAGCAGTGCAATATATTTTTAAACAACCGAACCAGTTCTATAAGGTCCTGGCCCTGGGAGTCGAATATACTGCCCAACAATATGGAGGAGAAGACTTCGCCCTTACTTTTGGAGGAAATGAAATGGCTGGATACCATACCGGTCCGGCTGCCCACATTGGCCTTTTGATTGGGGCAAGGCACAGTCATCTGGATAATGGCGGATACAGTATAGATCAGAAGATTTTGACCAAAGAGAAAATTAGTCCCAAAAAATTGGCTAAGGAATTGTTAACCGAAGAACGCTGGCGTCAGATACTCTCCAGTCTGGTAGTTTGTTTCTTTGCTCGGGGTATTTATGGAGCAGACATTATTACTCAGGCTCTTTATTCTGCTGGCTATGATATTACTTCCGAAAAACTTCTCAGTATCGGAGAGGAAATACATCGGGAAAAATACAGTTTTAAAATTCAGGAAGGATTTTCACTGGATAATTATCGTTTGCCTGAGCGAATATTTGAAACCCCTTCTTTAGTGGGTAAAATAGATAAGGCCTTTGTGGATAAAGTGGTGAAGTGTGTTAAGAATGAAATTTTTAAATAAAGTTTGTCAGAGGAGGTTGTTCAATAGCCCTTTGGTCAAGTCCTCTGACAAAATAATTTTTTAAGTAAGATAAAACAATATACCTAAAAAATGAGAAATGCTTCCACCCAGGACAAATAGATGCCAGATGGGGTGGTGATAAGGTAATTTTTTCCATAAATAAAAGATTATTCCTAAAATATAACAAGCTCCTCCGATAAAAAGCCAGATAATCATCCCTCGGGGGACCACCTGTATCATGGGTTTGAAGGCAATGACAATAATCAATCCCATAGCAACATAAGATAAGACCAATAAGGCTTTAAGTTTGTCAAGAAGAAGTATGGTTACAACGATGCCTCCTATAGCTATACCCCAAACGATACCGAAGAGAGTCCAACCCCAGGCTCCCCGCATAAAGGTAAGGGTAATAGGGGTGTAGCTCCCTGCAATAAGAAGATAGATTGTTGAATGGTCCAGAATTCTAAAAATATTTTTTATCTTTGGGTTTACAAAGCTATGATAAAGGGTGGAAGAGAGATAAAGCAAAATAAGCGTAGCTCCATAGATACTGAAACTCACTATTCGCCAGGCATCACCGCGCCTACTGGCAAGCACTACTAAAATTACCAGGGCGGCAATACTTAAACCTGCTCCGATACCGTGAGAAATACTATTGACGATTTCCTCACCTGTAGTCTGAGTTTTTAAAGAATAATTTTCCTTTTTCAGATTATTTATTTTTTCATTTTTCATTTCTATAAACATCCACAAACATTAAGACTAATAATTTTTTAAGATTATTAAAAGTTGTAATATATTTTAGCATGCGTATATTAATAATGTAAAGAAGTATAAAGCGTGACAAGAAAGGTTGTTCATGCATTGCAATTATTTAAATAATTTTTTCTTTTAGTTTTATATCTTTTTTTGTAACTTATTCCTATTAAAAGGTTTGCCATATTCGGGAAATAACTCTTGAACTTTCATTTATAATAATAACTTCTTTGTTCAATTTTTTATCAATTGACTTTTATTAGTCTTTGTTACATAATGTTTAATAATTTCAAATAATAACAAATTATGGCAGGTAAAAAGAGATTTTCGGTGGATCAGGAATTAAAATAATAGAAGCGAATTTTATAATATGAGTACTTTAGGAGAAAAAATGAATACAATTAAAGAACAGATTCAAGAAATGATAAATCGTGAGACTCGTGCATGGAATGAAAAAGATGCGGAAACATTGGTATCGATATTTCACCCTGATATGGTTTGGCCTTGGCCTAAAAATAAAAATGCGCATAATCCCGTTGATTGGATATTCCCATTTGGCAGGTATAATCGAAAACATTGGAAAGATAACTGGCAAAGCCTTTTTAATACTCATGAATTAATTCATAATAATAGGAATACAGTAAAAATAATAATCTCTGAGCAAGGCGATGGAGCTTTTGCCGTTGTAGAAATAGACACATTATGGCGAGATAAAAATGGTAATGAATCTCATTGGAAAGGTACTGTCAGCAAAGGATATACAAAAACGAAAGATGGTTGGAAGTTGATTATGCATACAGGTGTTCTAAAATATTGAGAAATACTTTCATAATTCCTGCGGTAGTGGGTGAAAGAAGAGGAGAGATGTATTTTGATAAAGGTAAAGAAAATAAAACCGGGATCACGAATTGCAATTATTTCACCTTCAAACGGACTTCCATTTTTATTCCCCGGTATATATGAATTAGGATTAAAAAATTTGGAGGAAATATTTGGTTTTGAAATAGTTGAAATGCCTACTGCAAGGATGTCTCCGGATGAATTATATAAAAATCCAAAATTGCGAGCAGACGATATAAATCGAGCTATTGCAGATAACAGCATTGATGGAATTATAACTTCGATAGGAGGTTATGAATCTGTACGAATTCTAAAGTATTTAGATATTGATATAATCAAGAAGAATCCAAAGCTTATTATGGGTTTTTCAGATGCTACCACTTTCTTATCTTATCTGAATTATCAAGGAATGATAACATTTTATGGCCCTTCGGTAATGGCTGGATTTGCACAGCTTAAATATCTTCCTTCTCAGTACATAGAACACATCAAAAGGATTTTATTTACAGATCATTTCCCTTATACTTATACTCCTTATACCAGGTGGACTAACGGCTATAAAGATTGGAGTAATAAAAATACTTTAGGAGAGTGTACGGAATTTTTCAATAATGAAAATAACTGGACTTTTTTGCAAGGAAATGAAATTACCCAGGTTCGTCTTTGGGGCGGCTGTATCGAAGTTTTAGAATTCATCAAGTCAACCAATTATTGGCCGGATAAAACTTTCTGGGATGATAAGGTTTTGTTTTTGGAAACATCTGAAGAAAAGCCTTTACCAAGCCAAGTAGGATATATGTTAAGAAATTATGGTATTCAAGGAATACTCGAGAAGGTAAAGGGTGTTGTTTTTGGTAGAGCAAAAGATTATTCGGTTAAAGAAAAAGAGGAACTTAACAATATTATCTTAAACGTAATAAGGGATGAGTTTAACGTGAGTGATATTCCTATAATTGTTGATATGGACTTTGGTCATACTGATCCGAAGTTAATTTTAACTTTAGGGTGTATGGTTAGTCTTAATCCAACAACTAAAGATATTACGCTAATAGAGAATCCTTTTAACTAAGGAAATAGAGGCAAGAGGAACACATTAAATTTACCAATGAAAGGAGGAAAGAAAATATGAATAATAAAACAATTTTATGGCTTACTATTACCGGAAGCATTGCCATTGCTTTCTTGAGTTGGATTGTTTATGGAGAGAGTACCTTTAAAATAATATTCAGCGCTATTTTATTAGTCGCTGCCATCTTTTATTTTATAGATTTCTCTAAAAGAAAAAAAACCGGAAGCTTAATTACAACCTTGTTTTGTCTGTCTGTGGCATTTACGCTTCTTCTTACCTTTTGTTTGCCAGGTATATTCTCTCTGGTTTTGGCAATAATATCTTTAATACTATTTATTACCCTTGTTTACACCTTTTTTAATAGAGAAAAATATTATTAACAGGAGAGGATATAATGAAAACTAAACCCCACTTGATTGCTATCATTGGTTTATTTGTAATTACTGCAATTATTCTATTTGCTATTACATATTTTGGAAGTGCAGAAAAAAGCAGGGAAATAAATGAGCTTGAGTATGTAACACCTGAAGAAATCGGCTGGTCATCTGTAAAGTTAGAAGAGGTAAAAAACTATGCAGAGCAAATCGGCTCAGCAGCAGTTATGGCCCTCTACGAAGGAAAAATATTTTTTTCCTGGGGGAAGATTAAACAAAAGTACCTGATCCACTCTATCAGAAAACCCTTTCTTTGCGCCCTATATGGCATATATGTAAAACGAGGATTGATTGATCTTGATAGAAATCTAGATGAATTGGAGATAGATGATATTCCGCCTGGTCTTACACCTGAAGAAAAAAAGGCTACAGTAAGAGATCTGTTGATGTCTCGCTCCGGGGTCTATCATGAAGCAGCAGCCGAAGCGCAAGTTATGATTAAATCTCGTCCGGAGAGAGGTAGCCATGCTCCCGGGACTTTCTTCTATTACAATAACTGGGATTTTAATGTATTAGGCACTATCTTTGAGAAGCTAACTGGCAAGAAGATATTTGAGGCATTCAAAGAAGAGATTGCAGACCCCATAGGGATGCAGGATTTCCTTTTGTCAGATTGCCGATATCAGCGTGAATGGAAAAAATCAAAACACCCTGCCTATCATTTCAGGATGACTGCCAGAGATATGGCAAGATTTGGATTGCTTTATCAAAATAAGGGAAAATACGGAGATTTACAGATCATTCCTCCGGAGTGGATTGCGGAGAGCACAACGCCTTATTCGATTAATAATTTGGATGGGGATGGTTATGGATATATGTGGAGTATAATACCCGAAGAATCAGGGTTTGGAAATGGTTTTTATCATACTGGAACTGGCGTTCATCTTCTGGCCGTATTACCTGATACAAAACTGGTATTAGTTCACCGCGTAGATACAGATAAAGACTTTGATATTACCTGGAATGAGATTCGTCAGCTGATGTATATGATAGCAGAGGCACGCATCTCCAATTGAATTGAGCTGATGTGATACTTAGCAAAAAAATCTTCTTAGTGCGTCTCAATTTTCAGGCTTTAGTTTTATTTTTCGGTTCGAAGCCATGTTTAAATATCTCAATTAATTCATCAACCGTTAATTCAAGTTTTTTATCAGAGATGGGTAGTTTTAAAATACCTTTTTCAATAAGATTTATATAATTAAAATTAAACTTTATGCCCATATATGTGCCAAAATTCATGCTGATTTGATTGATTATACAAGTAATAAGGTCGACATCTACATCTTTTCTGATTTGCCCTCTTTCCCGACCTGTAATAACATATTTCTTTAAAAAATTGCGCTTTTTCTCTTTCATTTTCATAGCAATTTCTCTCATTTCTTTATCGCTGCGGTTGTTCAATGCATTATGAGTAAATAAACTTTTCCCGAGATTTCCTAAATCATATTTTACTGCCAGGAAGATAATTTGTTTATATAGCATATAAAAATTCTCTATCGAAGAGTCAAGGTGTCGGTCTATATAAGATAATTTTCTATTAGTAGCGAAGTCAATTAAATAAAGATATAATCCTTTTTTATTTTTAAAGTACTGATACATACTCCCTTTGGCAATACCGGCTTTTTTTACAATACAGCTTACCGAAGCAGCTCTATAACTGTGTTGGGCAAATTCAAGAAGAGAAATATTAATAATTTTATTTCTTTTTTCCTCAGGTAAATTAAAGAAAGTTTGTTTGGGCATTTTTTATTTCTTCCTTTATATGACTGATTAGTCACATTATATATTTTTTAGAAAAAATTGTCAAGCCTCCACAATTTCGTATTGCGTATTGCGTATATCGTATATCGCAAAGGAGAAAAGAGAAGCCAGAAAGAAGAAGTAATGGGTAATATATATGTATCAAGCAATAAAGAAACGGTTAGTTGGTTACAAGGGAACAGTGATAATTAGAAGGTAAAAGATATTTTTTTAAAAAAAATTAAAAAAAAATTAAAAAAAAGCTTGACATCTCCTAAAAAGTATATTATATTGTGACCGATAAGTCATATGACTATAAAGTCACATGAAAATAAAGTTAGCTTAAGGAGGAAAAAATGAGTAAATCAAACAGGTTCAAAGTTATACGCCGGACAGGCATATTAATTAGAGATGTCTTTGAATATTTACTTACCGAACCCATAGATGAGAAAAAGGAGGAATATTATAGGAAAGTACAAAATAAATATTATTATCTGGATATATAGTATTTGAAATTTTAATAGATATAGTGATTTTGTTTTAAGTTATTTAATTTGTTTACAATAAAGTTTAAAAATAAAGGAGGAGATTGAAATGAAAAATTTAAGAAAGAATTTTGTTAAAGGACATATAAAAGAAATTACTATTTTGGTCAGCATACTATTTCTTGTATTGGCTTTAAGTATGGTAAGTTTTTCGCAAACCCTGGAAGAAAAAGTAGATGAGTACATTAATCCCCACATCCAAATGGAAAAATTCAGCGGATCTATTTTAATAGCTCAAAAAGGAGAAATCTTATTAATTAAAGGTTATGGGATGGCTAATTATGAACATAATGTTCCTAATACCCCTCACACCAAATTTCGCATGGGTTCCCTTACCAAACAATTTACTGCTATGGCTATAATGCAGTTACAGGAAAAGGGATTACTTAATGTTGAAGACCCTATAATCAAATATTTTCCTGATTATCCTGAAGCCGGTAAAATAATTACTATTCATCATCTGTTAACTCATACCTCAGGAATTCCTAGTTTTACTGGATTTCCGGATTTTCAAAAAACTTCGATGATGCCTTCCTCCCTGGAGGAGACTATAGCCAGATTTAAAGATAAGGCTTTAGAATTTACCCCGGGAGAAAAATACAATTACAGTAATTCGGGATATATTTTATTAGGGGCTATCATAGAAAAGGTCTCCGGTCAATCTTATGAAATGTTTTTAAAAGAAAATATTTTTCAGCCACTTAAGATGATGAACACCGGCTATGATCATCATAGTACTATACTCAAAGATCGGGCTGCCGGATATTGTTTAAGTAACGAAGGATTAATTAATACCGCATATAATGATATGTCTATTCCTCATGCGGCAGGGTCATTATATACCACAGTTGAAGATTTGTATCTCTGGGACAGAGCCTTGTATACAGAAAAGTTGGTGAAGAAAAGTTCATTGGATAAGATATTTACTCCTTTTATGGGTAATTATGGATATGGTTGGAGGATAGGAGATAGTTTTAACCGCAAGGTTGTTGCCCATTCGGGGGGAATTAATGGTTTTACCACCCGTATCGCCAGATATCTTGATGATGAGGTTTGTGTCATTGTATTAATTAATATAGAGGGAATAGGGGTAGGTGATATCGCTAGAGATTTAGCCGCCATAGTATTCGGAGAAAAATATGAGATTCTCCAGGTGCGTTTACTAATAGAAATAGACTCCAAGATATATGATTCTTATATCGGGGAATATGAGCTTATGCCAAATTTTATTGTAACGATTACCACAGAAAATAATCGTATTTTTGCCCAGGCTACCGGACAGAATAAATTTGAAATTTACCCCGAATCTGAAATGAAATTTTTTCTAAAAGCGTTTGATGCGCAGGTTACTTTCATTAAGAATGAGCAAGGCAAAGTAACTGAATTTATTTGGCACCAGGCAGGGAGAGATATTCCTGCTAAAAAAATTAAATAAAAATGGTTTAAAGAGGATAGCGCAACCTCTTTAAAAAAGTGTTTGACAAATTTTTTCATTAAAGGAAGAAGATAAAATGGTTTTTAAAAAAGTTCTTAAATTTGGAGTTATTAGCTTAACATATTTCATGTTATCTATTATAGGTGGAGGAAATTTGGTAGGTTTTGCTCAAGCAGAGGCTAATTTTGATAATAATCTGGTGGGCATCTGGCAGGGGAAGCTGGAGGTTTCAGGAATATCATTAAGGATAATATTTAATATTGCCAAAGATGCAGAAGGCAAACTAACTGCCACTATGGATAGTCCTGATCAAAGAGCAAAAGATATACCGGTAGAAGAAGTTACTTTTAAAGATGGTTTTTTGCATCTGGAAGTTAAAACTGCCGGAGGTTTTTTCGAAGGTAAAGTTAAAGAAAATTTTTTAAGCATTGAAGGAGAATTAAATCAGGCAGGACAGTCTTTCCCACTTGTGCTTGAACGGGTGGAGGAAATAGCTAAGGTTAATCCCCCTCAAGAACCGAAAAAACCTTACCCTTATAAAGAAGAAGAAGTTACATATAAAAATAAGGATGCAGGAATTACACTTGCTGGGACATTAACTTTTCCATTTGAAAAAGGCCCATTCCCAGCAGTTTTGCTAATTACCGGTTCTGGTGCCCAGGACCGCAATGAAACAGTATTAAATCATAAACCCTTTTTGGTTTTAGCTGATTATCTTACTCGTCTGGGAATTGTTGTTCTTAGGGTAGATGATCGAGGAGTAGGAGGTTCAACTGGTGATTTCTTACAAGCAACCAGTGAGGATTTTGCCGGTGATGTGCTTACCGGCATAGAATATCTCAAGAGTCGTAAGGAGATTGATCCACGACAGATTGGTCTCATTGGCCATAGCGAGGGTGCAATAATTGCTCCAATGGTGGCAGCTCAATCCCCGGATGTCGCATTTATCGTGATGATGGGAGGAATGGGCATAACCGGAGAGGAAATTTTATATTTGCAGAGTGCTCTTATTTTAAAGGTAAATGGAGTAAGTGATGAATTAATTACTAAAAGTCGTGCTTTACAAGAAAGCATCTATAAAGTCCTGAAAAAAGAAAAAGACGATGCAGTTGCAGCAGAGGAGCTCCATGAGATTATAGAGAATGCGAAATTACAACTAAGCGAAGAAGAAAGAGAGAAGATATTATTTGGAGCTTTTATTGAACCGCCAATTAAGTTAATACCCTGGTACCGCTATTTTCTGACTAATGATCCTAAAACAGCGTTAATGAAGGTGAAGTGTCCGGTATTGGCAATAAATGGTGAAAAAGATCTACAGGCTTTACCCAAAGAAAGCCTCCAGTCTATAGAGGAGGCACTTATCGCAGGAGGGAATAAAGACTATACTGTGAAGGAATTGCCCAATCTTAATCATCTATTCCAAACTGCTCAAACCGGAGCACTTTCGGAATATAGTCAGATAGAAGAGACTATTGCACCGGAAGCATTAGATTTAGTGGGGAAATGGATTTTAGATAGGACCGGGCAAATGTCATATTTATTAAAAAAGGAGTAAGTAAAATGCAAGAAGCTCAAAATAAAGTGCAAAATATCGTACGTCTCATTTTGATGGAACTGGAGGCAATATTATGAACACAAATGAATTCGTTATCAACACCCAGGGGTTAAGTAAAGCCTACAATGGGGTACAAGCGGTCAAATCGCTTGATCTTAAGGTTCCCAAGAACTCAATCTTTGGATTCTTGGGGCCAAATGGGTCCGGGAAGACGACTACCATGAAACTTTTGCTTGGACTGACGAGTCCCACGTCTGGCGTCGGCTCAATTTTCGGACAAGATATCGTTAAGGATAGTGTAGATATTCGCAAGCGAGTTGGTTATCTGGCCCAGGACCCCTGCTTTTACGGGCATATGACCTCCCGGGAAGCGCTCCGCTTCAAAGCGCGCTTCTACTATCGCGGCCCGGCAGCCGAAATTGAAAAGCGTATCACCGAAACATTGGAGCTAGTAGGCTTGTCTGACAAGGCTGACCGTCCCATCAATAGCTTCTCCGGCGGGGAGCGCCAGCGATTGGGCATCGCCCAGGCTCAAATCAACTACCCTGACCTGTTGATTCTGGATGAACCTGCCGCCGCACTGGACCCGATGGGCCGACGTGATGTGCTGGAAGTGATGGAGCGAATACAAAAGTACTCCACTATTTTCTACTCCACCCACATCCTTGATGATGTTCAGCGAGTAAGTGACTCGGTTGCTATTGTGAATTATGGTGAACTTGTGGCTCAGGCATCCATCCAGGACCTGTTGGCCGGGAGCCAGGGGACAATCTACTCTCTGGACATTGAAGGTGAGGTCAACCAGGCCCGGGCTCGAATTGCCGATCAAGCATGGGTGTCCGGCATAGATGTCACTTCTGCAAAGGGTCAAAGCACCTGGCAGGTAAGTGTGACCGATGATGAGGCGGCCAAAGCTCAATTGCTGCGCATGGTGTTGGCGGATGAGCAACTCACCATAACCAGGTTTGGTCGCAAGACCTACAAACTTGAAGAGATTTTTATGAATATAGTGCAAGGAGGAAATCATGATTAGTACGAATAATTTACAATTGTTTGATGAACGGAGTTGGCGTCAGGGATTCGCCAATCTGTTTCATAAAGAGAATGGAGAATGGATATACACCGGTCGCTGGTGGATGCAAAGTTTGCTTTGGCTTCTCATTGCGAATGGCTTCCTGGCGATAGTGCTTTGGGTACTGCCAGTTATGGACCCTGAAGGAATGAGTGATGTGGGTAAGAATTTTGGCTTGGTCACTTTTATGCAGACGATGGCCAAGTTACCGCTGTTTGCTGTTATTGTCATCACTCAAGGGGCGATCATTGGTGAGAAACAGTCCGGCACCGCGGCCTGGATATTATCCGCGCCTGTATCGCGGAGTGGATTCATTCTGTCTAAACTCATCGCCAACGCAATAGGGTTTCTAAGCACAATCATCATTTTGCAAGGACTGGTAGCCTATGTCCTAATATCACTGTCTGAGGTTAGCCTGTTACCGCTTGGCCCGTACCTTAGCTACCTGGCTTTGCTTAGTCTGAACTTACTGTTCTATCTGGCTTTAACCTTAATGTTGGGCACTTTTTTCAATGCAAGAGGGCCGGTATTAGGCATTGCGTTTGGGGTGGCTATTTGGAGTATGTTAGGCATGGGTAAACTCTTCTTTGCCGGCTTTATGCCCTGGCTTGTCTTAATTTTGCCGGAGGCGCTGCCTGATTTGGTATCGGTATCGGCACAAGGGGAATCAATACCTGCAACCTGGCCTGTCTCCATCATTGCCATGTCTCTGTGCACAGTGTTGTTTATTGGGCTGGCAATCTGGCGTTTCAACCGTGAGGAATTTTAAAGAGGATGAGCTAAATCCACGAAATAATTATCTATAAAAAGTGGAAAAAGAGGGAAAAGGGGACGGTTCTATTTTTTCAAAGTTATATAGTTTTTTAATAAAAAATAGAACCGTCCCCTTTTCCCTAAAATAGAAAAATAAAAAAGGAGAATGAAAATTCAATGAGAAAATTATTATTAATTTTAGGAGTAGTTATTGTAATAATTATTTTGTTTATTACAATCAGTAGAATTATGTTCGATAAAAAGGTTATAAAAGAGGTTGGTATACTGATCGAAGATGGTAGTAAAACCCAGTCCAAAACATTTAGCTTTAATGATCTTGAAGGATTACCCGAACCTGTCCAAAGATACTTTAAATATGTATTAAAGGATGGGCAGGAACATATTAAATTTGTAAGGTTAAAACAGGTTGGTGAATTCAGGATGAAAGAGAATCAATCCTGGATGCCCTTCAAGGCAGAACAATATTTTACTACAGAAGACCCGGCGTTTATCTGGCGGGTTAAATTAACGATGGCGCCTTTTATATGGATTGATGGCAGGGATATGTATTATCAGGGTAAAGGAAATATGCTTATCAAATTACTTTCCACCATAACAGTTGCTGATGCAGCCGGAAGTGAGATGAATATTTCCTCATTAATAAGATTTTTATCCGAAGCTCCCTGGTTTCCCACTGCTTTACTACCAAGTGATTATCTTGAATGGATAGAAATTGACTCTAATTCAGCTCAGGCGGTTATCAAGGATAATGGATATACTGCCTCGGGGATTTTTACCTTTAATGAAAAAGGGGAAATTATTAAATTTGTAACCAATGACAGATATATGGAGGTTGATGGGAAATATTTTAAGGAACAATGGGGAGGTTATTATAGAAATTACCAGGAAATTGAGGGGATGAAGATTCCCCTAGAAGCTGAAGTGGAATGGAATTTATCTGATAGAGATTTGCAATATGTTAAACTCAAAATGACCGACATTCAATATAATGTTCCTTCCAAATATTAAAAAGTGTTTTAAAGTCACATCATCTGACCAAATTAAGGAGGTGCAACACAGATGAATAAACAAATAAATTTTATGTTTTTCTTAAAATCATTGGGCTTAGGTTTGATAATTGCTATTCTTTTTAAAATTGATTTTTGGGGGTTACAGATAGATTTATCATTAGGAGATAGTTTTTTATATTTATGGTTAATGGGATTCCTGCAGGCAGTGGTCCTTGGTTATCCTATTGTACGAACCAGTTGGAGTGGATGGAGATTAATCGGCACAGTTTTTCTAGTCTATTTTGGAATAGCTACTTTTATGACTCAGATAGAAACAGTGGTTTTTCTGCAATATTTGGTGGATATAATTCCGATTGAAAATACCTTTAATTTATTCTTTAATGGGGCAGTAATCGCAGCGATACTGGCTCCCCTGGCTGTAATAATTCACGGGAAATATCTAAAGACAGAAGAAGGGACAGAAGGAATCGCAGAAATAGTAATGAACACCAAACAATGGATAATAAAATTAGGTTTGGTAGCCATAATCTATGCCTTTATCTATATCCTCTTTGGAGCTTTAGTATTCAAGCCTTTAGCCGGGGCTGCTTTTGATGAATTTTATGCAGGGCTGCAGATGCCTCCCTGGATTGTTCCCTTTCAAATGATAAGAGGAATCGTGTTTGCTTTTTTGGCCTTCCCGGTAATTCGCATGCTAAAGGGGAGTTTTGGGGAAACCGGTTGGACTGTATCTTTGTTATATTCTGTTTTATTAGCTTCTCTGGTGCTTCCACCCAATGAGTTTATGCCAACAACTATTCGGCTTGCCCATATGATAGAACTATTTACTTCTATGTTTTTATTCGGGTGGATTGTAACCAAGCTCTTTTATCGGCACCTGACAGAGAACCGTCCCCTGTCATATTTTAACGAAAAACGTAAAGTTTGAAAGAGTAAAAAAAGAGAGGTAAATGAAATGAAGAGAATAATAAAAAAATATTTTATGAACGAAAAATTCATGATTAGATTTATTGGCCTGCTTACAGTAGGAATAATTCTATTCACCCTGGTATGGTTTTTAAGTTATTATTTTTTGCCCGAAGGTTTTTTGAAGGGGAAAACAGTTTCCGATAGGATAGTGGGGACAGAAGCTTCAAATACCTTACTTGCAGAATGGGGAAAAATCGTAGGATATAATCTCGGAGCCGTGTGTTTACTCGTTTTGGTAAATTTAATTTTATGGCTCGACCTCTTTCCCTTAGGTTATGTTACAGTTTTTGGAAACATCACATTATATAGTATATTCATAGGGACAAACTCGTTTGCGATATCTATGCCTGAGCGTATGGCGCCATCGTTTGCTATATTTGCCCGTTCTGGACCCTATGAGATGATTGGATTCCTTCTTGTGGCGGCGGCAACTTATAATCAGTCTCGTTTTGCACTCACAAAAGATTCTCACCGCATTACTTCAGTTCCACGATTATCATTGGAACAATGGATTGGGTTAGGATTTGGAGTAGCAATTATCTTTTTAGCTGCCTGGCGTGAAGCAATTATGATTATGGCGTCGTAATGAGTAAGTAGTGAGGGTCAATTCTATACATTTGACAAAAAACAAATCCTAAAATTTGGAAAAGGAATTGTTAATTTTCTAAAATAGAACCGTACAATTTTTGATTTTTAAAGGGAGGCAAAGATTAATGACAAGAAGAAATGAGTGGGAGGAATTCTTTGATGGTCATGCTCCTATATATATGGAAAACTGCTTTACAAAAAATACTGTGAAAGAAGTTGATTTTATTCTTGATGAACTAAACCTTTCCCCAGGTTACAGCGTCTTAGATATGGGCTGCGGGACTGGACGTCATGCTGTTGAATTGGCCAGACGTGGGTATCAAGTTACAGGTGTGGACATATCTTCGGGAATGCTGGTTGAAGCAAAGAAGACAGCCCAAGAAGCAAAGGTTAAGGTAGAATGGATACATTCTGATGCGACCCAATTTATTTCAGATAAACTGTTTGATGCTGCCCTCTGTCTATGTGAAGGTGCATTCAGTTTATTGTGTAAGGATGATGACCCTATTGAGCACGACCTGAACATTCTTCGAAATGCCCATGCTGCTCTTAAGCCTGGTGCTTACTTTATTCTAACTGCACCCAATGGATTTGCCAAGATTAGACAGTTCACTCAAAAGGATGTGGAAAAAGGTATTTTTGACCCGCTTACAATGACTGAAACTTGCCTGATGGAGTGGGATACCCCTGAAGGTAAAAAAAGTGTTCGGACAAAAGAGCGTGGATATGTGCCAACAGAACTAGATATGCTTTTTCGCCAGGCAGGGTTCGAAGTAGTAAATATTTGGGGAGGAACTGCAGGTAATTGGAATCGGCAAAAAATTAACCTTGATGAGATAGAAATAATGGTTGTTGCTAAAAAGTCTACCAACATATCCTAAAAAGAGAAAGTGGTTTAAGGATTAAAGGTATTATCGGAGATGGACATATATAATAATGAAAAAAAGTCTACTATAATTTTCCAGGATTATAAATGTAAAGAGGCTTTATATCAATTAAAACGCAAGGGATTACCTTATTCCTTTGATTTAAATATATATCGAGGATGCTCACATAACTGTCAATATTGTTATGCCCGAAAAAGTCATAAATATTTAAATTCAGAGAAATTTGAAAATGAAATTTTTGTTAAAAAGAATATTGGTGAAGTCCTTGAAAAAGAACTAAAAAGGGGTAAAACCGGCGGGAAATTCATAAACATTGGCGGAGTCTGCGATAGTTATCAGCCTGCAGAAAGGAAATATCAACTGATGCCCGGTATTCTAAGGATTCTGATTAAGTATAAACAGCCGGTTATTATCAGTACTAAATCTGATCTTATCTTACGGGATATCGAACTTATAGATCAACTTGCACACCATGCCTGGGTTAATATTGCAGTAACCGTAACTTCCGATAATGATGAAATATCTTCAAAGGTTGAACCCGGAGCGAGTTTACCTGAGGTCAGGTGGAATATTTTGCAAGAGTTTAGTAAAACGAAAGCCTCAACAGGTTTTCATTTTTTTCCTATATTACCATTTCTTTCTGATGATAAAATATCGATGGAAAAAATGGTAAAGCAAGCTTCTGAAGTTAAAGTGGATTATATGTTAAGCGGGGTTCTTTATCTATCGGGAGGAATTAAGGACAGATATTTTAGTTTTATTAAAAGAGAATTTCCAGAATACTACTTTGATTATATTAAACTTTATCCTCGAGGGAGGGCAAATCCTGATTATAAGAGCAAGATTCATTCTTTTCTGGGGAGAATGAGAGAAAAATACGGGGTAAATGCCCAGTATTCAAAGATTATTCCTTCTTGTAAGTAAGAAGGAAAAAAATTAAGGCAGAGAAATCAATTTAAAATTAAAAGAAAATAGGTGAAATAAATCATGAAATCAAAGATTGGAGATACAATATTAATATTAGCAAGTCTCTTGTTTGTACTTGGAGCAATAGGAGTTTTAATCAATTCCTTACCTCAAAGTACATTACAGGCAATGAGCGCTTTAGCTCTTATTTTTGTAGGTGCAGGCATAAATTTAAAAAAGATGGTTAAGAAATAGATAAATTGTTAAGATAGCTGCTTACGCGAAAAATGTGATAAACTAATAGGAAAAGAACAAAAAAAGAAAGGGAATACTGAGTGCGATGGAGTATGGTTTAATTTTATTTGGAATAATTTGTGTTGTTGTAGGAATAATTGGCTGTATTTTCCCTACAATTCCCGGGCCCCCTCTTAGCTATGCGGCTCTTATATTGCTCCAACTTGCCAAAGAAGAGCCTGTTTTTAGTAAAAGTTTTTTAGTCAGGTTTGCTGTCTTTACTATTATAGTCTCCCTGATAGATTATTTTCTCCCTTTACTGGGAGCAAAATTATACGGCACTACCAAATACGGAATCTGGGGAGCAATAATAGGGATGATAGCCGGTATCATCTTCTTTCCTCCTTTCGGAATGATTTTAGGTGTATTTATTGGTGCAATTGTAGGAGAGCTTATCGCTGGCAAAGAAAATTCAATGGCCCTAAAAGCTGGCATGGTTACTTTTATCGGAAGTATTACAGCAGTTTTTATCAAACTGTCTTTGTCCTTAGTAATGGCTTTCTATTTTTTTATTTATCTCTTTAAAGGCTAAAAATAAAGGAGAAAAAAAGAAATAAATTTCTGAATAGATATCAAATTAATATTATAAAATGAATACAAAAGAGGAGGGCGGAAAAAATGATAATTAAAAATTTTAAACCATTTGAAGGTCAACATTGTGAAACAACCGCAACAGGCAGCTTGCTTCTACATCAAGGGATTAACTTATCCGAGCCCACGCTTTTTGGATTAGGCGAGGGATTGAACTTCATTATCTGGAATATGAAAACAATGGATTTCCCTTTCATCGGGGGAAGGATAAAGACAGATTTATTGACTCAAAATATTACCAGACACCTCAACTTAAAATTGAATGTTTGGGAAACAGCTTCGTTGAAAAAAGCCTGGGAAAATGTAAAAGAAAACATTGATGCGGAAATTCCCGTGGGAATAAAGCTGGATTGTTATCATCTGGACTATTTTACTAATAAATTTCATTTTGCCGGTCATTATGTGGCGATGTATGGATATGATGAAAATAATGCTTATCTGGCTGATACCATTCAACAAGGTGGATTGGTTAAAACCTCTTTAAAAAACTTTGAACTGGCCAGGAATGAAAAAGGACCTATGTCATCTAAAAATCTTTCTTATACCATTGAAGCTACTAATAAAAAATATGACCTAAAGAAAGAAATTATACAGGCTATAGGTAATAATGCTAAAAATTATTTGAATCCTCCCATACAAAATATTAGCTATAAAGGCATATTAAAGACCAGTAAAGAAATAATAAAATGGTTTAAGCGAAGCAAAGATGTTGAAGGGGATTTTAAAACAACTGCGATGTTAATGGAAAAAGCCGGCACCGGAGGCGCGCTGTTTAGAAATCTTTATAGAGATTTCTTAAAAGAAAGTTATCAGATATCAAAAGTAGAAGAAATAAAGGAATCCTATGAGATGTTTGTCGATATTGCCCGGCTGTGGAGAGCAGTTTCTAAATTGTTTATAAAAGCAGGAGATACGAAGGATATTGAATATATCTATAAGGCTTCTGAAATATTAGTAGAAATATCCGATAAAGAAAAAAAAGCAATGAGTATTTTGCTAAATGCTTGTCAATAGATATCCACGAGCTTGCCCATGGGTATCTACTTATTTGTAAAATTGCACTCTATTTTTAAGATATACTATATCTGCAGAATTACTCATCAGATTAACTATTCAGCATATATAATATATCAAAATCCAAAAAAACCTTGACAAGATAATTGTTATGGTATATTGTATATGTTGAATTATATATAAGGTTTATATTAAGGCGTATAGGATATACCAATGGAAAAAAAACTGGGTATTAATGAGAAAAATAGAGGATTACTAGATTTACTTAATCGCTTCGAGAAGAATCTATTTTCGATTAAAGATGCCTCAAAAATTATGGGGTTATCCGTTAAGGATACACGTTTATATTTGGGATACTTTGCCCGCCGAGGATGGCTTGCCAGAGTAAAGAGGGGATTGTATATTTCAGTGCCGCTGGGAACAGTAAACCCTCAGAAATATAGAGAGAATCCATGGATTGTGGCTAATAGAATCTTTGCTCCTTGTTGTATCGGTGGTTGGAGCGCAGTTGAACATTGGGGATTTACAGACCAGATTTTTAATAGCGTATTTGTTTTTACGGCCCGCATGTTCAGAAAAAAGAGTATAACTATTCAGGGGACAGAATTTATTTTAAAATTAGTTCGCGCAAAGAAGATTAGTCATGCTAAAAGTATATGGATTGAAAATGTAAAAGTGCGAGTTTCTGATCCTTCTCAGACGATAGTTGATGTTCTAAATGATCCTGCTGTCGGTGGTGGTATTCGTCATGTAGCTGATATTGTAAGGAATTATTTTAATTCTGAATATCGCAACGATATAGAGTTGCTAAGCTATATAAAGGAAAATAAGAACCGTACAGTATATAAACGTCTCGGTTATATACTTGAAATTTCAGACATTAATGTTCCAGACATTATAAAAGAATGTCATAAAAATATTAGCTCTGGTTATTCAGTTCTTGACCCAGCAATAAAGACCAAAGGTTCGTTTAACCGAAGATGGAATTTACGAGTAAATGCTGAGGTTGTAAAATGATTACACACCCAGAAATAAAAAATCTTGTTACTGAGTGGGGCTTACGGGAAAGCATCATCGAAAAAGATTACGTTATTGGCTGGGTCTTGTGGGGTATTGGATCAGACCCCGAATTGAGTGCTTACTGGGCTTTTAAAGGCGGTACCTCCTTAAAAAAATGCTACATTGAAACATGGCGTTTTTCAGAAGATTTAGATTTTACAGTTATGCCAGGTGGACTCTATAAGCCCGAAGACATAGAACCTCTTATCAAACATGTTCTTGAATACGTTTACGATGAATCCGGTATTGATTTTTCTGTTAAACCTTCTATATTTAAATATACAGATAAATATCTTTATACTGAAGGAAGTATTTATTATCGAGGTCCTCGTAATGCTAGAACTCCGGCGAGAATTAAGTTAGACATTAGTGGTGCGGAGAAAATAGCACGTCCAACGATACTGCGGGATATATCCCATCCATATAGTGATTCTTTGCCTGCTCCGGCTCAGGTAAGATGTTATGCTTTTGAAGAGATTTTTGCCGAAAAATTACGCGCTATGGGAGAACGTGGTCGCCCCACGAGATTTATATGATATTGTACTTCTTTTTAGACGTCGAGATTTCCAAGGCAAACCAAAATTAATAAAATCTATGCTGGAAAAGAAATGTGAACTTAAAGACGTTTCTATACCGACGTTAGAGTCTATTAGGAATGCGACAACAAAAGGCGAACTCATCAGTGAATGGGAAAACATGCTTGGACATCAACTACAAGCATTGCCACCCTTTGAGCAATTTTGGGACGAGCTTCCGAATATTTTTAATTGGTTAGAAGGCAAATATAAATTCAAATGCGATTAATTTTGTTAGATAACAGGAGAATAACCTATGAAATTAGAAGAATTAGGACTTGGTCATTGGTTTAAAAGCAAGATTGATCCTAAAAAAATAATCGAGTACCAAATAGCCAGAGTTGTTACGGTGAATAAGGATAGCTATTTTATTAGAAATGAGAAAAAAGATGTTTTTGCTGAAGTAACAGGAAAATTTAAATTCGATGCTGATTCTCCGTTGGATTATCCCACAGTAGGTGATTGGGTCTATGCCAAATATTCTAACCAGGATTCTTTTGCCGTAATTAGTGAAATCTTTTCCAGAAAAACAATCTTAAAAAGGAAAACATCGGGTAAAAAGATAGAATTTCAATTAATTGCAGCGAATATCGAAACAGCCTTTATTGTCCAGTCACTTGATTACAATTATAATCTCAGGCGATTAGAACGATATTTAGCAATGATAAATGAAAGCAATATTCGCCCTATAGTATTGCTTAGTAAAAATGATCTGTTATCCCCTTTGAATGTAGAAGAAAAGATATCCGAAATCCATACCATAATGCCAGACATTCAGATAATGGCTTTTAGCAATATCACAAATTCTGGTTTAAGCAAAATAGAAGAATTATTAATTCCCGGTGAAACATTTTGTTTACTTGGTTCATCAGGAGTGGGAAAAACCAGTTTATTAAATAATCTTTTGACCGAAGCACAGTTTGAGACCCAGGCTATTAGAGAAAAAGACGGAAAGGGGAGACATACGACTGCGCGCCGCCATTTAAATATATTAAAAAACGGTGCAATGCTCATAGATACACCGGGAATGCGGGAGCTGGGAAATATCGGATTAGAATCAGGCATTGATAATACATTTGATGAAATTTTAGAATTATCAAGACAATGTCGCTTTAATAACTGTTCTCATATACAAGAGAATGGATGTGCAGTCTTATCTGCATTAAAAGATGGTACAATTTCCCGGGAACGCTATGAAAACTATATAAAAATGAATAAAGAATCAGTTTACCATGAGAAGTCGTATTACGAAAAACGACGGAAAGATAAACAATTTGGAAAACTGATTAAATTAGCAAAGAAACAAATTAAAAGTAAAAAATAATGCTTAATTTTTTGGAGAAATTTAATGCCTAAAAAACTCTCCGCAAATATGCTATATAATTATGTCAAATGTCCTCACCGTTTAACTCTGGATCTTTTTGGAGATTATTCCAAACGGGACCCAATCAGCTCATTTGTAAAATTATTATGGGAAAAAGGTACTGATTTTGAAAAACAAGTGATAAAAAATCTACAGATACCATTCTTAGATTTACGCTCCTACCCAAGAATTGAAAAGGAAAAACGAACCAAAGAAGCCATTGATAATGGCATAGAATTAATATATAGTGGTCGGATAGGTGCAGGAAATCTAATTGGCGAACCTGACCTTTTAAGAAGATATGGTGATGGATACATTAGCGGTGATATAAAAAGCGGTTCTGGTTTAGAGGGAGAAAGTGATTTATCCGAAGGTAAGCCAAAACCCCACTATACAGTCCAGCTTGCCCTTTATACCGATATTTTAGAAAGGCTCGGTATAGCAGCAGGCAGAAACCCCTTTATTTGGGATATTCATGGACGAGAAATTGAGTATGATTTAAATTCCCCCCAAAGCACACGAAAACCAGAATCCTGGTGGAATAAATATAAAAACTGCCTGGAAGCAGTTAGTAAAATAGCCAACCATGATTTAAAAACATTGCCTGCCTACTCGGGAATATGTAAATTATGCCACTGGAGAACCTATTGTCTCAAATGGTTAAAAAAAGTTAATGATTTAACCTTGATACCGGAATTGGGACGTTCAAAAAGAGACGTTATGATTAATCATGTGGATTCGGTTTCTGAATTTGCAAAAGCTGATTTGGACATATTTCAAAAGGGAAGAAAGACTATTTTTCCGGGTATCGGAATAGCAAGTCTGCAAAAATTTCAAGAAAGAGCAATGCTTTTATCAAAAAGTGGCTCCAAGCCCTATTTAAAAAGTCGAATTACCTTGCCAGATGCGCCTACTGAATTATTTTTCGATATTGAAACAGACCCGATGAGAGATATATGTTATCTGCATGGATTCTTAGAACGTCGCAATCGAGATACTAACACCGGGCGATATGTTGCTTTCTTCTCCGACCAACCAAATGAGCAGGAAGAAAAACGAGCCTTTAGTCAAGCTTGGGAATTTATTCAAAAATCAATGCCCTGTGTAATTTACTATTATTCACCCTATGAAAAAACCCAATGGAAAAAATTACAAGGAAAATATCCGGAAGTAATGTCCGAAGACAATATAGAAGAGATGTTTTATTCCGATTATGCAGTTGATCTTTACCTTGACGTGGTTAAGAAAAAGACAGAATGGCCGACCAATGATTATTCAATAAAAACCTTAGCTTCCTATCTGGGATTTTGCTGGCGTGATGAAAGTCCGTCCGGTGCTGAATCTATTGAATGGTATCATCGGTGGGTAGAAACCGGTGATGTAAGCATAAAGAAAAGAATTCTCAAATACAATGAAGATGACTGTATCGCCACCCGGGTCTTATTGGATGGAATTTGTTTGTTGCCTTTATTAAAATAGTAGCCAATATATATTCAGACACAATTAATCTAATTTATACGATCCTTTAACAAGAAGACTTATATCTTTCGTGGAATAATTGTTTTTTTATAATTTTAAATATAATTAAAATCTTAAAAAAAGAATTTATTCAGGAAAGTATTCCGGTAATCTTTACTGCGGTATAGACCAGAAGAAGGGATAGGATACTATTTATAGTAATTCTTAATTTTACATGGTGCAAATATTGGTTAATAATTGCCCCGAATGAAACCCAGGTTAAAAGAGCACAGAGACCTACGAGAGCAAAGCCCAATGAGAAGAGGATAATATAGAAGGGATTACCAATAAGGGGATTTAGAAAGACCGAGTAAAGTGTTAGGCCATAAATGATTCCTTTAGGATTTATAAATTGGAGTAATACACCTTTATAAAAACCCCAGAGATACTGGTCAGATTTTTCCTGAAGGGAAAAGCTGACTCTAAAAGTGCCATAGGCCAAGTAGAGAATGTAGGCCGCTCCAATCCAGCGCATAATAGGTTCGAAAGAGGGAAGGGCCGTGAAAAGCAGCTTAGAAAAAAATCCGCAGAGCAACAGCAGTAAGAAAAATCCGGTAACAATTCCATAGATGTAATTCATGGTTTTTTTAATTCCAAAATTAATACTCATGGAGGCACAGCTCAGGTTGTTAGGCCCCGGGGTGAAGGTGGTAATCAAGGCGAAGGGAATCAAAACACTAAAGTCAATTAAGTTCATTTCTATTCCCTCCTCAATTATTTATTTTGAACTATAATTTTTAGATTCAGGTAGCAAGTAAAAGTGTTTATCAATTTACAGTAAAAAAGTTCTATTGTCAAGAAATTTACATAAATTTGCATAAGTTACAAAACCTGATAAAATTAAAAAAATGTCTAAGGATGGTTAAACTTAATATAATTTAACCGAAAAATAAAATGAGCTAACCCAAGATTGATTTATAAATAAATAGAAAGGATAATTTATGAGTAAAACGATTAAAAGTGTATGTGTATATGGAATCGGAGGTGTCGGCGGGTATTTTGGCGGCAGAATAGCTCATGAAATTAGCAAGGGTAACCGCGCTATACAGGTCTATTTTATAGGCCGAGGGGAACATTTAAAAACCATTCAGCAACACGGGCTGAAACTGATTACTGATAAAGAGGAATTTCTTTGCATTCCGAATATTGCGACAGATAATATAAGACATATTCCTACCCCGGATTTATATTTGCTATGTGTAAAAGGGTATGACTTGGATAATGCTGTTTCATCAATTTCAAAAAATATATCCACTGATACTATAATTCTTCCCTTGCTTAACGGAGTAGATATCTATGAACGCATGAGGACTAATTTACAACAAGCGATAGTCTCACCCGCAAGTGTCTATGTTTCCTCCAGCATTGAAAAGCCCGGTACCATCAGACAAAAAGGTCCTGAGGGACATATCGTATTTGGTAAAGACCCGAAACACTTGGGCTATAATTATGAGTATCTTGTTGAGTTCTTTAATGAAATGGGAATTAGCAACACCTGGCACGATAATCCTTATTCGGCAATATGGGAAAAGTATATATTTATTACAGCGTTTAGTTTAATGACCGCCTATTCGGGAAAAACAATAGGAGCAGTGCTCGCTGATGATAAGTTAAAGCGTATGACGGAAAATATCATGAAAGAAGTTGTTTTAGTTGGAAAAACAAAGAATATAGATTTTAAGCAAGATGTAGTAGAAAAAACTCTACAGAAAGCCCAGAACTTTCCTTACGAAACCAAGACCTCATTTCAAAGAGATTATGAAAAGGGAAACACCAGAAATGAAGGAGATATATTCGGAGGGACTTTAATTCGTTTGGCAAAAGAATATGATACCTCAATTCCCACAATTACAGATGTTTATGGAGTATTAATGGCACGATAAAATTTGGGGGAGTATTACTTTTGACAAAGTTTTTGAATAAATTGACAAGATACTATAAAATAAAAAAAAGGGGTGAAAATTATGGAAAAGATGATTGCTTTTTGCGGATTAACCTGCACCGAATGCTTGGCATTTATAGCTACCCGGAAAGATGATGATAAGGAAAGGGAAAAAGTGGCAAAAGTTTGGTCTAAAGAATTTAACAGCGATATAAAACCAGAAGACATTAACTGTGATGGGTGTTTGAAAGAGTCTGGTCGACTTTTTAATTATTGCAAAACTTGTAAAATAAGAAAATGTGGCCGGGAAAAGGAAGTTAAAAATTGTGCTTACTGTGATGATTATGCTTGTGAAAAACTAACCAAGTTTTTTGATATGGCACCAGAAGCCAAGACTGCCCTGGCAGAAATTAAAAAAAATCTTTAGAAAAAACTCCACTTAAGATAACTTAGTAAGGAAAACCACTTATTATTTACTAATTATTAAGAATATGCTTCTACAATTACTCTGAATTAAAAATTACCGTAGAAGTAATGTCTCCACTTAAGGGGTGTTAGATGATGTGCTTAGTGGCAAACTTTAAGATAACAGTTTAGTTATTTTTTCACTAATAGAGCAGGATTTAGTCTCCGCGATAGCGAATAGTATTATATAAGGTTAAATGGTAACTACCATTTTATAAAGGAAGTGAAGATTTTAAGGGAAGGAATACTGTTAAAAATTTAAAGATTTTAAAAGATTTAATTTATAAAGAGAGGAATAATATTACTTTAAAGAGGAGGTATATATTATGAAAAAAGTTATAAATTTCCAATTAGTAATTATCTTTGTGTTTTTGGTATTAATTTCTTTTTGCTGTATAGGTTATACAGCAGGAGAGATCCTCACCTGGGATAAGACTTTTGGTGGAATTGAAGCCGATATGGCTAATTCTATTATCCAAACTGAAGATGGTGGATATGCCGTTGCCGGATATACCTGGTCAAAAGGTGCAGGACGACAGGATTTTTGGGTAATAAAACTTTATGAAGATGGAAGTATAGAATGGGACAGGACCTTTGGTGGAAGTGAAGCTGATGTAATATACTCTATAATTCAGACCAAAGATGGAGGCTATGCTGTTGCCGGGAAGACCAAATCAATCGCTTCCGGAGTAAAAGCCTGGGTGATAAAACTGAATAAGAGAGGAAATAAGGTATGGGATAATACCTTTGCTAAAAGAACAGATGACGAAATATTTTCGATTATCCAGACAAAAGATGGAGGTTATACGGTTTGTGGATATACCGGAGCAAAAAACTGGGGTGAAGTAGATAGCTGGATAATAAAACTTGATAAAACCTTAAATATAGAATGGGATAAGATATTTGGTGGAATTGGTTGGGATGAAGCAAATTCCATGTTTCAGACGGAAGATGGAAGTTTTATTATTTTTGGATTTGTGCAATCAAAAGATAAAGGAAGAGAAGATGGCTGGATAGCAAAGCTTGATGAAAACGGAGAGATGGTCTGGGATAAATCCTTCGGCGGAAGTCAAAATGACGAAGTATTTTCTGGTATTAAGACAGCAGATGGGGGTTATGCGGTTTGTGGATATACTGAATCAAAAGGTGCAGGAGGATATGATGCATGGATAGCAAAGCTTGATGAAAACGGAGAGATGGTCTGGGATAAGACCTTCGGCGGAAGTGAAGCTGAGATATCAAACTCTATTATTCAAACCAGAGATGGAGGCTATGCTCTTGCCGGATATACCTGGTCAAAAGGTGCTGGAAGAGAAGATGCTTGGGTGACTAAACTTGATGAAAACGGAGAGATGGTCTGGGATAAGACCTTCGGCGGAAGTGATGAGGATGTAGCAAGATGCATAATTCAGGCAGAAGATGGAGGCTATGTTCTTGCTGGATACACCGAATCGAAAGGAGCAGGAAGATATGATGCCTGGGTGATTAAACTCGATGAAAAAGGAAATTTAGAATAAAAAAAATAATTTATTTTAAAAAAGAGGATATTTCGAAGTAAATGTCGAATTATTATAATTAAACTAAAATGAAAAATAATATTGTTATGTCTTTAATTTCTATTCGTATGATACCTACTGTAGCCTTGGTTATCCCATTTTTTGTCATTATTCGTACCTTTGATTACTATTTAATACAGGCTAATAGTAATTTTCATTTCTATGATACCAAAATAAACCTGATTATACTTTATGTTACTTTTATTCTGGGATTTGTTATCTGGATTATGAGAGGATTTTTTCTTACCATCCCCACTGAGCTCGAAGAAGCAGCGAGAATTGACGGATGTACCAGGACTCAGGCATTAATAAAAATCGTTCTACCTCTCTCAGCGCCTGGTTTGGTAGCTACCGGAATTTTTACCTTTCTATTAGCCTGGGATGAATTTGTTTTAACCCTGATTTTTACTAAAACCACAAATTCTATAACTATACCCGTATTTATTTCTGCTTTAGGAAGTCAATATATCCACGCCTTTGATCAAATAGCTGCCTCCGGATTTATTGCTTCTTTACCTCCCATTATGTTAGCTCTTATATTTCAGAAGTTTTTAATTTAAGGGTTTGACAGCAGGAAGCACTAAGGGTTAATATAAGTCAACAACAAAAATTATTTTGTCAGGCGAAATTTTATTCTTCATCTACAAGAAAAATATAAAATTAAGGGGAAGATTAACATGAAAATACTTTTAGTTTACCCAGAATATCCAGAGACCTTCTGGAGTTTTAAATATGCTTTAAAATTTATTTCTAAAAAGGCGAGTCTCCCTCCTTTGGGGCTGTTAACTGTAGCTGCTCTGCTTCCTAAAGAGTGGGAGAAAAAACTGGTAGATATGACGGTAACAGCATTAATTGATAGAGACATCAAATGGGCTGATTATGTATTTGTTAGTGCTATGTCTATTCAAAAGGAATCAGTGAAGAAGATAATTACTCAATGTAAGAGGTTGGGAACTAAGATTGTTGCCGGCGGTCCTCTCTTTACATCCGGACATGAAGGCTTTGAGGATGATGTAGATTATTTTATACTTAATGAGGCTGAAATCACTCTTCCTCTATTTTTAGAAGATTTAAAAAGAGGACACCTTAAACATATCTATACCTCAGATCAGTGGGTAGATATAGAAAAGACCCCCATTCCCCTTTGGGAATTAGCCGATATAAATAAATATGTCACTATGTGTATCCAATATTCTCGAGGGTGTCCCTTTAACTGTGATTTTTGTGATGTTACCTTCCTCTTTGGACATAAGATGAGATTAAAAACCAAAGACCAGATATTAGCAGAATTAGATAGTCTCTATTTACAAGGATGGAGAGGTGGGGTATTCATTGTTGACGATAATTTTATTGGAAATAAGAAAGAATTAAAAAATAAAGTACTTCCTGCAATGATTAATTGGATGGAAGAACGAAAATATCCTTTCACCTTTAATACTCAGACCACGGTAAGTCTCTCCGATGATGAGGAACTTATGCGGATGATGGTTCAGGCAGGGTTTGTTGCAGTATTTGTGGGTATCGAGACTCCTAATGAAGAGAGCTTAGCAGAATGTGGTAAGTTGCAAAATAAAAATCGTGATCTGATAGCTTGTGTTAAAAAGATCCAAAGGTTTGGTTTAGTAGTTAGCGGAGGATTTATTGTGGGCTTTGATAATGATACACCGGCGATTTTTGAAAGAATGATTGAATTCATCCAGAAAAGTGGAATTGTTAGCGCCATGGTCGGACTATTAAACGCTCCTCGAGGCACCAAACTCTACCAACGACTTGCTAAAGAGAATAGATTATTAAAAGAAGCCACAGGTGACAACACCGACCTTTCCATTAATTTTATTCCCAAAATGAACTATAAAGCACTTATCGATGGCTATAAAAGAGTTCTCTATACAATTTATTCCCCTAAATGTTACTATGAACGTATCCTGATGCTTTTAAGAAATATTAAACCTTTACAAAAGAAGAGATATCAATTTCATCTTTGTTATCTTACCGCATTACTTAAATCTATCTGGCATCTGGGTATAATAGGGAAAGAAAGAATTTATTATTGGAAAATCTTTTTCTGGACTTTGTTTCGGCGTCCACAACTTTTCCCTATGGCCATAATCTATGCTGTCTACGGTTTTCATTTTCGTAAGATTTATAAAAACTATTAACTTTGTTAAGGGATTGTTGCCCGCTGATAAAGTCTTCACTCAATGGGGGGTGAAAAGCATGGGTTTAGTTGCGATGAGTCAAAAAGAAAACACTTTAACTATAATATTTTATTTGTTAGTAGCAGTTTTCGTTTTAGCAATAAGTATAATTTTCATCCCCGTATTTAGAGGATTTGTAAGTGGTGCTTTTATGATAATTTCCGGGGTTATTCTGGTTATATTGGGTAGTGTATTAATAGGTTTAACTTTGGTACAAAAAGTAGAGGGAAAGCTTAAAAAGTTTTTAATGTTAACCGGGGCTTCTGCTGCCGGATTTTTTGTTTTTGCCATACTACACAATATCTTTTATGGTTTAGAGCAGGTTACCAACCATATAACCATATTAAGCTATCTGATGAAAGCCTTTGAAGTGATATTCTTTCTTATTGCAATTTTTGCCTGTCCTATAGGTTTTTTGATCGGGGTAATCGGTACTATAATAATGTTTAATAAGAAAAGAAAAATGTTACAAAAAAATACCTCGGATAAACTTTGAGAGAACTGCGAATGCTTTAACGAATATTTTTTTAATTAAACTTGACATATATGTTATAATTATAAAAATAATAAATAGTTAAAAGCAAGGCGTGGGAGAAGTAGCAGATTACAAAATTTAACAGAGAGTCGTTTATGGTGAGAAGCGACACAAAGATTTTAAAGGATTTGCGAAATGGACCCATAAGCTTCAAACTGAAAGGACTCAAATAGTCCGAGTAAGTTCTGACGGATTTTTCCCCCGTGAAAAGGAAAAGTGTATCGGTGTATAATTAATTTATATTTCCCGTACTCTTAAAGAGTAGGATTTTTCTAAATAAAAATCCTATTAGAGTGGCACCACGGAATTAACCTTTCGTCTCTTGGAGATGAAAGGTTTTTTGTTTATATACCCCTACACTTTATCAAGAGGGGTCTAATAGATAATAATATTAATATTGAATTATATTAATCTGTTAGACTCAATCAGGGTGGCACCGCGGAAAAAATAGCTCTCCGTCCCTATTATTAGAATAAATTGGGACAGAGGGCTTTTTTATTTATAAAAAAGAGTATTCGGAGTTTTTTAAAAAAACAGAATAGAAGAGAGAGGAGGTTTGATATGTTTATATTTTTATTGTACAATTGGCCCCTCAGGGGGCAAGATATATTTACAAAAGAGCAAAAAAGATAATTTAGTTAAAGTGAATTTTTTAATTTGAAAGGAGAAAAAAAATGAAAAGAGTTAAATTTGTACTTGATGAAAAAGAAATGCCGACATCCTGGTATAATATTTTAGCCGATTTGCCAGAGCCGCTCCCACCTCCTTTACATCCGGCAACAGGCAAACCTATTGGACCTGATGACCTTGCTCCCTTGTTTCCTATGGCTTTAATAGAACAGGAAATGAGTACCCAGCGGTATATTGAAATTCCTGAAGAAGTGCAGGATATTTATCGAATATGGAGACCGACTACCCTTTACCGGGCCCGGAGATTAGAGAAAGCACTGGATACTCCCGCTAAGATTTATTATAAGTATGAAGGTACCAGTCCTCCGGGGAGTCATAAACCCAATACGGCGGTAGCCCAGGCTTACTATAATAAAAAAGAAGGGATTAATCGGATAACTACTGAAACGGGGGCGGGGCAATGGGGCAGTGCTTTATCTTTTGCCGGTGCCTGTTTTGGTTTGGAGATTAAAGTATATATGGTCAAGATCAGTTATATGCAAAAACCATATCGTCGAATAATGATGGAAACCTGGGGAGCAAAATGTATTCCCAGTCCTTCTACTGAAACGCAAGCCGGGAGGGGTATGTTGGCTAAAGATCCTGATTGTCCGGGGAGTCTTGGTCTGGCTATCAGTGAGGCAGTAGAAGAGGCGGTCGGTCGTGATGATACCCATTATTCCCTGGGAAGTGTATTAAATCATGTTTTATTACACCAGACCATAAACGGATTAGAAGCTAAGAAGATTATGGAACAGATTGATGAATATCCTGATATTATCATTGGATGTGTGGGAGGTGGATCAAACTTTGCCGGTCTTTTCTTGCCATTTGTGAAAGATAAGATTGAAGGGCGGAAGCCTGATTTAAGAATAATAAATGTTGAACCGGCAAGCTGTCCGACTTTAACCAGGGGTCCTTATAGTTATGATTATGGTGATGTAGCCGGACTCACCCCTTTAATGAAGATGTATACCCTGGGGCATGGTTTTATTCCACCACCTGTTCACGCTGGCGGCTTAAGGTATCACGGAATGGCTCCCATTATCTGTCATCTGCTAAAATTGGGATTAGTGGAAGCGCGGGCAGAACATCAATTAGGAACTTTCGAGGCAGGAGTAACCTTTGCCAGAAATGAAGGGATTATCAGTGCTCCGGAAACAAATCATGCTATCAGGGCTACTATCGATGAAGCACTTAAATGTAAAGAATCTGGAGAGTCAAAAACTATATTGCTAGCCCATAGCGGGCACGGTCATGTGGACATGGCTGCTTATGAAGCTTACTTTGCCGGGAAATTAAAAGATTATGCCTATCCCCAGGAAAAAATTGAAGAGGCATTACAAGATTTACCCAAAGTGTAACAGGTGACAGGGGACGGTCCTTTGTCATTTTTATGAGCAATGAACGGTTATATCAGGGGATGATGCTTTATCACCCACTTAACGGTGACTTTGGTGATAGAGAGCATCCCCTGATGTGTAATGTAAATTTTATACATTTGACTAAATAGGTTATATGTTATAATTTCTAAACAATAAATAATAAGAAAAAATATTTTTGATATTCTGAAGAATTAGTTAATTTGAAGAATATTATTGAATATTAATAGAATTTTTTTAAATATTTAAAAAAGAAGGAATTTTAATATTGAATGTAGTATACAGATATATTAATGTTTTTTCATTACTTTTTATGTTTTAAAAAACAAAGAATTTAGGAAAAGATAAGAGAGTCTATAAGGACATAAGGCTATTTCCTTAAAAGGGGATAAAAATATGATAACTAAATATCCTGAGATTGGAATCTGTGGTCTTTCTTGCAGACTTTGCCCCCGTTACCACACCGAAAGTAAAAGTAGATGCGGAGGCTGTAAAAGCGAATTTAGAATGTCTGCTGGGTGTCCTTTTATCACTTGTGCGATAAAGAAAAAAGGGATTGAATTTTGCTGGCAATGTAAAGAAAATGAGACTTGTGAAAAGTGGAAAAAACATAGAAAATTTAGCAAACAACTAGATTCTTTTAAATGTTATCAAAAATTGGAAGATAATATTGCTTTCATTCAAAAGAATGGAGTTAATGAGTTTGAAAAGGTACAAAAAACAAGAGAGAACTTATTAAAAGAGATGTTACAAGAATTTAATGAAGGACGTTCCAAAAGTTATTATTGTGTTGCTGCAACAGTTTTAGAGATTGAAGAATTAGAGGAGGTATTGACTAGAGTTAAGAAAGATTCTACTGGGCTTGAGATTAAAGTGAGATCCAAAGTTCTCCATTCAATATTAAATGAAATTGCTGAGAGAAAGAATTATTATTTGAAATAAAGAAAATGAAAAAATTGAGGATTCTTGAAGAGAAGACGGTTGAAACTAATGTTGGGACTCAGCGAAAATTTGCGGACTCAAAAATAGAACTGTCCCCGTTTTCCATTTTCAAAGAAAATAAAGAAAGGAGCATGATTTGTATGCAGTTACAATTGATTGTGGCCATTATTGTGGCTATTCTGGCAGTTGTCTTTGCGCTTCAGAATGCAGTTCCTATCACGGTGAGTTTTCTGACCTGGAGATTTGAAAGCTCATTAGCTTTAGTGTTATTGATTGTTCTTGCCTTAGGAATTTTAATGAGTTTATTGGTCTCAGTGCCTTCGATGATAAGGACAAGGAAGATAATTTCCAATCAAAAGAAGAAAATCCAGAAGCTGGAAATCGGCCTACAAAAAGAGGCTGAAAACAAAGTAAAAGAGGAAATTGAGAGCGAAGAATCAGAATTACCCTTAGAATAAGTTATCCTCATTAAATCCGTGAATCGATATCATAAATTATTAGGTATTATATTTATATAAATTAAAGCGAGGTGAATTGTATTGCCTGAACTGGTTAAGAAAAAGTCAAAAAAGGTAGGGCTTCCTCCGGGAAGCATAGTCCATATCGGAAATAAGAGAGATGAAAAGGTAAAGATTACCATCGTGGACTATAGCGAAGCGAAATTTCAAGAGAAAGAAGCAAAATCTGTTGGAGAGTGTTTCCCTTATAAAGATAAATCGACTATAACCTGGATAAATATAGATGGCGTACATGAGATTAAAGTTATAGAAGAAATTGGAAAACATTTTAATTTACATCCTCTTATTTTGGAAGATATTGTAGATACCGATCAACGTCCTAAAATAAAAGATTTTGGAGATTATATTTTTATTATTTTAAAGATGCTCTATTGTGATAAAAAAGGTAATGCAATACTAGTTGAGCAGGTAAGTTTGATTCTGGGAAAGAATTGTGTTATCTCTTTTCAGGAAAGAGAAGGAGATGTTTTTAATGCAATTAGAGAGAGAATTAGAAATAATATCGGGCGAATAAGAAAATTAGGAGCAGATTACCTTGTTTATTCTTTAATAGATGCAATAGTTGACAACTATTTTACTATAATTGAAAAGTTGGATGAAGAAATAGAGAGTTTAGAAGATAAAGTGATAATTCAGCCAAATCCCTCTAATGTGCAGGCAATTCATAAATTAAAGATGGATTTAATTTTTTTACGTAAATCTGTTTGGCCCTTAAGAGAAGTAATTAGCTTCCTGGAAAAAAGTGAATCTCCTCTTGTACTTGAATCTACCCATATTTATCTACGGGATGTATATGGTCATACAATTCAGGTTATGGATACCGTAGAAACTTTAAGGGATATAATTTCAGGAATACTGGACATTTATCTTTCCAGTATAAATACCAGAATGAATGAAATTATGAAAATGTTAACTATTATTGCCACTATATTTATTCCTTTGACTTTCATAACTGGTATTTATGGGATGAATTTCCAATATATGCCGGAAATTAAATGGTTCTGGGGTTATCCTGCAGTTTTATTGGGGATGTCAATTATAGGAATTGTTATGGTCATTTATTTTAAAAGAAAAAAATGGATGTGAAGTTGTTACGGTACACTTTTAAATGATAAAAATATAAAGCATTATAATTATTTTTCTTGCAAATCCTGACTAATCTTGTTATAATTCTTAATTAAGAAATTATTTTTTCCTGCCAAAGGACCGTCCCCTGGCAGGTTTTAAGGAGGCTTGCTTTTATGCTGGTAAATTCCATTCTGGACGCAATAGGAAATGTCCCTTTAATTCAATTAAAAAAGATGTCTTCGGGAAATGTATTTGTAAAAGCTGAACATCTAAATCCCGGGGGGAGCATTAAAGATAGAGTGGCCAAACACATTATCGAAATGGCGGAAAAAGAAGGAAAGCTTAAACCGGGGATGACCATTATTGAAGCAACTTCCGGGAATACCGGAATTGGCTTAACTTTAGTGGGGGTGCAGAAGGGCTACCAGGTAATCTGTGTAATGCCGGAGAATATGAGTGAAGAACGGAAGAAGATAATTCATGCCTTTGGGGGTGAGATTATCTTCACCTCTGCCCAAGGGAGCCTGCCCGGAAGCATAAAAAAGACTCGGGAGATTACCGAAGCAGAACCGGAAAAATATTTTGTAGCCGATCAATTTGTAAATCCCCATAATCCAGAGCTTCATTATCAGCAGATTGCCCCTGAAATCTGGGATGATATGAAAGGGAAGGTAGATGTCTTTGTAGCTGGAGTAGGAAGTGGGGGAACCCTTCAAGGAATTGGAAAATTTCTCAAAGAAAAAAATCCTAAAGTTAAAATAGTAGCGGTGGAACCAAAAAACAGTTCTGCCTTATTGGGCCAAGAACCGGGTCTCCACCAGATTCAGGGAATCGGTGACGGATTTATCCCTGCTGTCCTGGATGTAAAAATGGTAGATATGGTATTTACTGTTACTGATGAGGAGGCTATTGAAACTACTCGCCAACTTTCCAAAGAAGAGGGGCTGTTGGTAGGAACTTCATCCGGGGCTAATGTCTTTGCCGCTTTACATGTAGATAATGGAAGAAATCGGGTGGTGACTGTACTACCTGACCGGGCTGAAAGGTACTTCAGTACCGCCCTTCTTTAGCTTTTAGTATTTCTAAAAACACTTCCACTATTTTAGGGTCAAACTGAGTCCCGTTTCCTCGTTTAAGTTCCCGGATAGCTGTTTCTTCGGTTAGGGCTTTACGATAGGGTCGGTCGGATTTCATAGCATCATAGGCATCGACTACTGCAAGGATGCGAGCTCCTAAAGGGATATCTTCTTTAGATAATCCATCAGGATAACCTTTACTGTTGTACCATTCATGATGGTGTCTGATTAAAGGTCTGATTGGTTGGAATAGTTCTATAGGACTAATAATATTCTCCCCGATAATAGGGTGCCTCTTTACTTCATTATATTCCTCAGTAGTTAGTCCGTTAGGATTATTCAAAATAATTCCCCTCACTCCGATTTTTCCGATATCGTGAAGGATTGCTGCATATTTTAATGATTCTATTTCTTCTTCCGGTAGGCCAAACTTTTGGGCAATTTGTACTGCGTATTCCATAACTCTTGTTGAATGGCCGTGGGTATAAGGGTCTTTTACTTCGATTGCCTGGGCCAATGCCTTAACTATTTCAAAATGACCATCCTGGATTTTTTGATATAGGTGGGCATTATTAATGGTGACTGAGGCCTGTTCAGAAAAGGATTCAAGTAAGTTTATTATATCAGTTGTAAAGGAAGTGTTATTATCTAGATTTATTACTCCTTTTACCTCTCCTTCTATAATTATAGGTATAATTAAAAGTTGTTGTATATTATAGTTTATATTTCCTTTTTTAGAAAAACGTTTATCTTTTTCCAAATCCTTAATATATAATGACTTTTTATTTTTAACTACCCAGCCAATGGTGCTTTCATCTTTGGCAAATGTGACTTCGCGAATGATTTTTTTAGTCAGATTATAAGCTGCTTTAATGGAAAAAATATTCTTTTTTTCATTAAAAAGCATAACTGAACCTCTATTAGCACCACTTATTTTCACAGAAAAATCCAATATAACCTTCAAAATGTTATCTAATTCTAATGTTGAATTGATAGAGTGGGAAATTTGGTAAAGTATGGATAACCGGTCTTTAGATTTTTTTAACTCTCGAGTTCTCAAGCTTACCTTTTCTTCTAACTCAGTGCTCCACCCTTCTAGTTTTTTTTTGGCAATTGCTAATTCAACATTTTTCTTTTTTAATATCTGGGCAAAATTTTTAATAGTGATGAATACAGATAAAAATACTAATCCTATCGATAAAACTGTAGTTAAAACATATTGGGGGTCTTGATAAAGGTAAGGAGAGTTTTGGAAAATTTCCTTGAAGGGAATGAGGTTAAAATATTCCAGCAGAACTACCGAGGTAAAAAGAGCAAAAGCAATAAAAGTAATAGTGAAAGATTCTTTGGGGGTTAATAAAGTACTTGCATAAATGATGGTAAAAATATAAAAAATTGCTCCAATCCATAATATACTTCCAGTATAGTAAAAAATACCGGTTACAAATAATAAAGCTACAATATGATGAAAAAAATCTATCTTTTTTATTATCTTAAGGCTTATTCTTCTTTTTTTTAAAATATATAGATTTAAATAGTTATAAATAAACCAGCCTAAAATAAGATAACAGATTTCATTATAGAGGGGAATCCGGAAGAAATATTTTATAACTAAAAAAGCAATAAAAAATATTACGAGAGTAACAGAGCTATAAGTAAAATCAGTTATTAATCTCGTTCTTAGATTTTCCAGTTCTTCGGTTTCAGGATTTTGATTTAAATCCATAACCCTTCCTCTTAACCGTATAAAGTTTTGATAAAATTTAATAAAAATTTATTGAGTATAATAAAACTAAATATAATATACTACACATCTTTTAAAAATCCTTCTTTTTTATCAATATTTTCTGAAATTTTTTATTTATTAATTAATTGCGGGATAAGAAGCGAGAAATAAATTTACATTGCAAATATAATTTTTTAGCATTATAATATTAACGAAATATAAAAAAAATTCATTAATCAAATCATTTATATCAATGATACCTTTGGTCATAAAGAAGGGGATATGGTCTTAAAAGAGGTAGTTAATCTCTTTAAATCAACCCTAAGAAAGGTGGATATCATTTGCCGTATCGGGGGAGATGAATTCATGCTCATCTTCCTGGAGAGCTCCTTAAATAATGCTCCCTTAATTAGAGAGAGGTTAAGTAAAAATTTAGAGAAGTTAAACCAGTCCCTTAATAAGCTCTATAAAATAAGTTTCAGTATCAGTCTTTCCTGTTATAACCCATCCAATCCTCTGTCCATAGAAGAACTAATCAAAATAGCCGATGAGAATATGTATGGAGAAAAGAAAAAGAAAAAAGAAGGAAAATAAACAGTTCATCACGTATGGAAAGATATTTTAATCAATAGAAGGAGGTAATGAAATGAAAAAGATTAGATGGGGTGTCCTGAGTACCGCCAGAATTGGTACTGAAACAGTGATTCCTGCAATGCAATTGGGCGAGTATTGCACGGTTACCGCTATTGCTTCGCGCAAGTTGGAAAAGGCACAGGTAGCAGCCAGGCAATTAGGTATAGAGAAGGCTTATGGTTCCTACGAAGAACTGCTAGCCGATCCCGACATTGATGCTGTTTACATCCCGCTTCCCAATCATCTACATGTATCCTGGACCATCAGAGCACTGAAAGCAGGAAAACACGTTTTGTGCGAGAAACCCATTGGCCTGAATGCAGCCGAAGCTCAGAAATTGCTGGACGCTGCCAGGAAATTTCCACACCTAAAGGTTATGGAAGCATTTATGTACAGGCACCATCCGCAGTGGCAGTGGGCAAAGCAGCAGGTTACCGAAGGGAAAATCGGCGAAGTGCGGACGATTCAGACTTTCTTCTCCTACTACAATACCGACCCCGATAACATTCGAAACAAAGCTGACCTTGGTGGCGGGGGATTGATGGATATCGGTTGTTATTGTATTTCGCTTTCGCGGTTTATCTTTGGGGCTGAGCCCTGGCGGGTCTGCGGCATTATGGAAGAAGACCCAAATATGAAAGTCGATCGTCTGACTTCTGGAATACTGGAGTTTAGCAGCGGTACTTCCACATTTACCTGTGCGACCCAGCTGGTGCCTTACCAGCGGGTTAACATCTTTGGCACCAAAGGGCGGATTGAAATCGAAATACCTTTCAATGCTCCGTCTGACCGGCCATGTAAAGTATGGTATGGAGATGGTAACAGGATTGAAGAGGTTATTCTGGGGATTTGCAATCAATATACGATTCAGGGAGACCTGTTTTCCCGGGCAGTGCTGGAAGATAGAGAGGTTCCGGTACCGCTCGAAGATGCTGTGGCAAATATGCAAGTAATCGAAGCACTCATCAGCAGTGCCAGGAGCAGAAGCTGGGTTAACCTCAAGACAGACAACACTACTTTTTAATTACTACGGCTGAATTTTATAGTAGCCAGAGTGATAAAAATGATACCGCATATTAACACAAAAAGGGCTTCATTAAATATAGTTACTTGATGCCCAAGAACAGTTAGGTTAAGTCCCATTGCCTGCCTTAATAGGGGGTCTAATTTATCTGCTTCTAATATTATTTTCTTAAACATATCTACAGAATAGGTGAGCGGATTTATAGTTACCAGAAAATTCATCCATGCTGGTAGTCCGGTTATCGGAAAGAATGCTCCCGATAAAAAGAGCATAGGAAAAATTAAAATTTGCACTATCATCTGAAATCCCGCTGAAGTTTTTAAGGAACTGGCAAGCAGAAGACCTATGGAAGAAAGAGTAAAAGCTACCAAGAACATAGCGGGGATTAGTTTTATCATAATGGATAGATTTATTTTCAAGCCGATAAAGGGAACAAAGACAAACATAAGCAATCCCTGTATAACGGCGATAGTAGTTCCTCCCAATACTTTGCCAATAGCAATAGAGCTTCTTTTTACCGGTGAAACCAGTATCTCTCTTAAATATCCGAATTCTCTATCCTGTACCACTGAAAGTGCTGAAAAGATTGAGGTAGTAAAAACCACCATCCCAATGATGCCGGGAAACATAAATTTTACATAATCAAAACTTGCCATAGCAGAAGGAGTATCGGCTCCCCCGAGCAATGACCTTATGGAGCCGCTCATACCGCTTCCGAATATAATTAAAAATAGGAAGGGCATAGCAAAAGAACCAAAAAGTCTTGCTTTATCTCTAAAAAATCTTAATATATCTCTCTGCCAGAGGGCAAAAATTTCTTCCATCTTATTTTCTCCTAACTGCTAACTTCTGGTTTATTCTTCAATGCATCCTCATTCTTTTTTTCATTAAATCTCTTGCCGAGATTTCTTCATCTCTTATCTGTCTGCCGGTTAATTTTAAGAAGACATCATTCAAGGTAGGCCTTCTTAAATTAATGCTTTTAATTGGAGTTTTAAAACTTTTTATAAAACTGACTAAAAATTTATGACCTTTTTCCACCTTAAAAGAAAGGATTTTCTGGTTTTCGGTTACCTCTTTATTATATTTGTTTTCTATTTCTTTCTTGGAAGCTTTATTATCTAAGGTAGATATTTCTATAATATCTCCACCCACTTTACTTTTCAGCTCATCCGGGGTATCTAAGGCAATCAATTTACCGTAATCGATAATAGCCACGCGGTTACATATTTCTGCTTCTTCCATATAATGAGTGGTTAAAAACATAGTAATGCCGGCTTTTTCCTTTAATTTCAAAATAAATTCCCATACATGGGCCCTGGTTTGGGGGTCAAGACCTAAAGTTGGTTCATCTAAAAAAAGCACTTTTGGGTAATGCAGTAGACCCCGGGCAATCTCCAATCTCCTCTTCATGCCTCCGGAAAAAGTTTCTACAATTTTATTTCTCTTATCACTGAGCTCTACTATATTAAGTGCTTCTTTTATTCTGTTCTCTCTCTCTTTTCTGGGGACTTTATAAAATCGGCAGTGTAATAAAAGATTTTCATTGGCGGTGAGTTTTTCATCCAGGGTATTTTCCTGGAAGATGATGCCGATACTTTTCCTTACTTCATTTGGTGAGCTGATTATAGAATATCCGTTTACGCTGGCGGTACCGTGATTTGGCTTGAGCATGGTACAAAGCATATTTATAGTGGTAGTTTTTCCTGCTCCATTAGGTCCTAAAAAGCCGAATATCTCTCTCTCCTTAACTTCGAAGCTGATATTTTTAACTGCTTCTAAATCGCCAAAATTTTTCCCCAAACTTTTAACTTCTATGATATTATTCATATTGTTTTCGATATCATTCATATTTATTTTTACCCACTTATTATTTCTATACCCGTAATTTACTACTTACTCTTGTATTTTTTCTTTTAAATATAATATGCATACTATTTTTATCATATTATCCTGAAGTCTGTCAATATAAATATGGTTTCAATATCAAACTTCTCTTTTATCGCGGGACAATTTCTATTCTCCCCTCCGGAATTTAATCGGTAAATTAGTGAATTGTGAACCCTTGCAACTTGCATCCTCATCTCATGTCTTTCAATTGTAAACCGAAAACCGATAACTGAAAACTTTTCTCTCAAAAAAGAAGGATTTTGCGTCACCCTTGTAGAAATTTAGCTATAGTATTTAAAAAATATTAAACAGGTAAATTAAAGGAGGAGAAAATACTATGGAAAAGAAAGAAGAGCACCGTTCCGGAAAAGAAAGAAGAGCAGGTGAAGACCGTAGAAAATTTGATGACCCAAATTACAAAGGGACTGAACGCAGAAGTGGCCAGGACAGAAGAACCGACGAAAACAGAAGAAAATCCGAGAAATAGCATATCCTTTCAAAATGAATAGTTATTTGTCACGGGGACGGTTCTACTGACAATATAATACCGAAGTGATGAAGTGATAAGGTGGTATGAAGAGGCAGTAAGGCTAAAGCACCTAGATAACCCAGACAATATCATAAAATAAGAATGTATAACATAATGCTAAAGGGGTTGGAAGGTGTGCAGTTAATATTTTTTGCTTTTAAATTGCTCAAATGATATAATATTTCGTAAAAGTGCTATATATAACATTTTAGAGAAATAAGATGAAGTTTTTAGAATTAAAAGATGAATTAAATGATTTTCTAATATTTTCTTTAAATGAAATAAGGGTTATTGACCCTAATTTCCATCGGCGAAGATTAAATGAGTGGCAGGACAAGGGTTATATCAAGAAAGTGATTCGTGGCTATTATATCTTTTCCGATCTACAACTTAGTGAAGAAATTTTATTTAAGATCGCCAATCGCATTTATTTACCCTCTTATGTATCTTTGGAGAGTGCTTTATCCTATTATCACTTAATCCCCGAGAGTGTTTATGGAATTACCTCGATTTCTACCCGAAGGACCTATCATTTTAAAACCTCTATTGGAGAATTTACTTTTCGTACTGTAAAGCCCAAACTCTTTTTTGGTTATAATCTGATGAATTATAAAGAACACTATCTAAAGATGGCCAGCATAGAGAAGGTGCTCCTGGATTATTTTTATCTTCATCCGGATATAGAAACCGAGCAAGATTTTGACAGCCTGCGAATAAATAAGGAGATGTTTTTCGAACAGATGGATGAGAAAAAGTTGATTGGTTTTTTGGGAAGGTTTAATCAAAAGAAATTAACCGGAAGAATCAATCATTTTTGGAGTTATATAAAAAATGCTTAATTTAAAACAGATAGAAACATTTTATCCCGAAAATCTGAGAATTTATAAAAGAAATCTGCTAAGAGAATATTTGCAGTATGTTATTTTGGATATTATTTACAGTTCCAAGCATGGAAGCCGATTGGTTTTTATGGGTGGGACAGCAATCCACATTATTCATGGAAACCGCCGATTTTCTGAAGATTTGGATTTTGATAATAAAGGTTTGAGCAAAGAAGATTTTGAAGGTTTGTCCCAAAATGTTTTACGAAAATTAGAACTATATGGTTATTCTGTGGAAATACAAAATAGATATGGAGGGGCGTTTCATTGTTTTGTAAAATTCCCCGGAATATTTTATCAGTATGATATTTCCAGTCACCCCCAGGAAAAATTAACCATTCAGATTAACAGCGAACCCCAAAATGTTGATTATAAAGCGGAAAGAGTGATTTTAAATAAATTTGATATTATCTTAAGGATTAATGCTGTACCTCCGGAGGTATTGTTGGCTCAGAAGATGTTGGCTATTTTGAATCGCCCCAGGCCTATGGGAAGAGATTTTTATGATGTGATTTTTCTTTTTTCCAAGACTAATCCGGATTTTAATTTTTTAAAAGAAAAGATGGGATTGAATAAAAAGATAAATATGAAAGAGATTAAAGAGAAGCTATTATCAAAATGTGAAAAAATAAATTTTAAAAAATTGATTGAAGATGTAAAGCCTTTTTTATTTTACCCCTCCGAGGCTGAAAAAATAAACTTATTTCCTGATTTTATTCGAAAAATGCCATGGGACAGTTGTCCCCTTGACATTGATATCACTCTCTGACCGTATTGCAGTTATCTATGAGGGTAAGATTGTGGGAGTGCTAAAACGAAATGAAATTAGTGTTGAAAAACTGGGCATGATGATGGGAGGAATGCATAAAGATAAGATAAAATAAGCGGACTGATTCTTTATTTTAGGAGATTTAAAAAAAATGAAAGATACGAAAAAGAACGAAGAACAACTAATTGCCGAATTAGCAGAATCAGAAGAAAAATATAGAATTCAGGTAGAAATGGCTACCGATGCTGTTTTTTTAGAGACAGTAGAAGGTCGCGTACTTGAATGTAATACTGCCGGAGCAAAAATGTTCGGCTATACCAAAGAAGAAATGGTCGGTTTAACTATTGCCAACTTAGTTCCTAAAGAATTTATTAAGATGTTGCCTAAAATTATTACCGAAAAAGAAACAACCTATGGTAAATTCTTATCACGTATAAGCAAAAAGAAAGACGGTACCATTTTCCCTACGGAAATCGCTACCAAGCTCATCAATATTGGAGATAAACCCAGACTTATAGTCTATATCCGTGATATCACCGAACGCAAGAGAGCCGAAAAAAAACGAAAATTATTGCTAAAAAAGGAACGGGAGCAACATTTAAAAGCAGAGACATTAGCCAAAGTTGCTCTTATTCTTACCTCAAAACTCAGCCTCTCGGCTGTATTAGAGGAAGTGCTTCGACAATCAAAACGCCTTGTTCCTTATTCTGCCTGTAATATTGTCCTTATTAAAAAAGGAGGATTATATAATGTTCATTCAGTGGGATACGATAAATATGGCAGTAAAAATTTTGTAAACAATTTTAGATATCCATTGGATAAGATTCTCTTAGAGAAAGAAGTAGTTAAAAAAGCAAAACCCCTACTAATTTCCGATGCTCATCAGGATCCCCGCTGGATTATTTTTAAGGAAACCAGCTGGATAAGATCACGTTTGTCTATGCCGATTTGTTTAGGCAATAAAGCAATAGGATTATTGAATTTGGATGATGATACTCCGGGTAAATTTGTTAAAGATGATATTAAAAAATTACAACCTTTAGTCAATGCAGCTTCGATAGCTTTGGAGAATGCTCGATTATTTGAAGAGGTTCGAAAAGAGATAAATGAACGCAAACAGGCAGAGGAAAATATGAAAAATATAAAAGATGAACTGCAAATGATTATGGACTCAGTACCTGCTATAATTTTTTATAAAGATACAGAAAGTAGAATTATCCGGGCAAACAAGACTCTGGCTAATTCGTTGGAGATGCCTATAAAAGATATAGTAGGCAAGACTACAGAAGAGCTTTTTCCCAAGGAACAGGCTGAGAAAATGAGAAAAGATGATCGGGAAGTTATTATTTCCGGAAAACCAAAAAGGGATATCATCCAACCCTATACAACACCTGATGGCATAAGATGGCTAACTACCGATAAGATACCTTACAAAGATAAAGAAGGTAAAGTAACCGGTGTTATCGGTCTGGCTAAAGATATCACTGTACAGAGAAAAGCAGAACAAAAACTCCAAA
>JABUBM010000006.1_pt1 | contig 52536 bp, 44 predicted proteins | sample 7240321 | NCBI WGS metagenome assembly JABUBM01 (sample SAMN07256344, study PRJNA390944) | subsurface metagenome | isolation source: Methane hydrate marine sediment | place: Pacific Ocean: Eastern North Pacific, ODP site 1244 | collected 2002
TGAAGATAGAGATTATATTGTTAGAAAAGAATTAAAAAAAGTTGCATAAAAAAGTTTAAAATTATCTTGATTTTTCAGATGGGAAGTTCAGGTCTTCACATTTGACATAACTTCTTTCTAGGATTGGAATTAATGTAACAGCGGACCTTCTTTTTTGAAAAAAAGCAGGATTTTTAAAACTTATGTTGTATATAAAATATATAATACATGAAATATTTCATGTAACCAAAAATGTGACAAAGACCGTCCTATGTCACATATCGATGATTATATTGTATTAAAATCATTAATACAAGGAGAGAAACTATAATGAAAAAAGTAAAGTTGGGAATTATTGGTTGTGGAATTGCTGCTCAAAGTTTACATTGGCCTGCATTACAAAAACTAAAAGATGAATTCGAAATTACAACTATTTGTAATCATACTGAAAAAAAAGCCAAAGATTTTTCTAAAATGTTGGGTGGGGTACCTTACGTTCTTGATTATCACCATCTTCTACAAAGAGCTGATGTAGAAGCTGTAGATATAGTTCTTCCTATTCAGCTTAATTATCAAGTTACTAAGGATGCCTTAGAAGCCGGTAAACATGTAATAGTGGAAAAACCTTTAGCTGCTAATTTGTCAGAAGCTAAAATGATGTTAGATTTTGAAGATAAATATTCCCTGGTTATGATGGTAGCTGAAAATTACCGTTATCGTTCCATTTTTCACCGGGTTAAAAATTATTTACATCAAGGTAAAATTGGAGAGCCTTATGCGGTATTTTGGAATGGGTTTTCTCTAAATACTTTGAAGAATAATAAATATGCTCGAACTAAATGGCGTAGAAATCACCAATATAAAGGAGGATTTGTTACTGATGCAGGAATTCATTATATAGCAGCCTTGAGAGATATGTTCGGTAATATTAATCATGGGATTGCTTTTACCAAGAGGGTGAATCCTAATATTGGTGAAATGGATTCTATGAGTTTTCAATTCCGCACGGATAAAAATATTTACGGGGTACTTAATGCGTTTTATAGTTCAAAAGGTTATGAACAAGATTGTATTTTAATTTCTGGCTCAGAAGGAAGTATCTTGATTGAAAATAATAAACTTACTTTGAGAAGCGAAGAGGGAATAACATTTGAGGAAGTAATAGAAGATGACCAGGGGTATAAAGAAGAGTTTGAAGATTTTTATAGAGGCATACGTTTAGGGGAAAAAGTAAGAAGTTCATTTTTTGAAGGTTATAAAGATTTACAGGTGATTATGGGAGCTATAAATTCTACGAGTAAATGGAAAAATTTAGAATTAAAAATAACTTAAAATAAAATATGAGGTTATATTTTTTAATTATTTTTAAAAATGCATAAAAATAAAGAGCTGATACAAAATAGATTTAATCTAATTAAGGGAACGTACTACGTTTGAATTAAAAAAGGAGGGAGATTATTTCAAATAGATCAATAAAGCAAATTTTAGAAACAAGAAGAATAAAAAATAAAAAGTTACAAGAAAAGCTAATGACTGCAGAAGAAGCAGCAGGAATGATAGAGAATGGCATGATAGTTGCCGCTAGTGGTTTTACTCCAGCAGGATATCCAAAAGCTGTTCCCTTGGCATTGGCTAAAAGGGTTAAAAAGAGTAAAGAAAAGCTTCAAATTAGTTTGCTGACCGGTGCCTCAGTAGGGGAAGAATTAGATGGTGTCCTAACAGAGGCCGGTATAATTGCTCGGCGTTACCCATATCAGACGAATAAATTACTTAGAAATAATATCAATAATGGGGGAATTGCTTATGCCGATATTCATCTTAGCCATTTTGCTCAGCAGGTTCGCTACGGTTTTTTTGGCGAAATTGATTTAGCAATAATTGAAGCAATCGCGATAGACGAAGAGGGGAATATTATTCCCAGTACTTCTGTGGGTGTCTCCCCCACCTTTATTGATAGAGCAAAATCCATAATAGTCGAAATAAATAATAGTCAGCCTTTAGAACTGGAAGGGATTCATGATATTTATCAACCTCAAGATCCTCCAAACCGTTATCCTATCCCTCTTATAAAACCCGGAGATAGAATCGGAACACCCTATATCCCTACTGATCCAAAAAAAATTCAGGCTATTGTAATAACCGATAGTAAGGACCAGGTATCTCCGTTAGCTCCCATAGATAAAAATAGTGAAAAAATTGCTAGCTATATAGTCGATTTTTTAAAAAACGAAGTTAAGCATAATAGATTGCCTCAAAACCTTCTCCCCCTGCAGTCAGGAGTAGGGAGTGTGGCCAATGCTGTTCTAGCCGGATTATTAGATTCACCCTTTGAAAGTCTCGATTTTTATTCTGAAGTTATCCAGGATTCAGTTCTTGATTTAATCGATAGTGGTAAAATAAGAATAGCATCTGGAACTTCTTTGACTTTTTCTAAAGAAGGGCAACAAAGATTTATAAATAATTTAGAAGAATATAAAAGGAAGATAATTTTACGCCCTCAGGAAATTAGCAATAATCCGGAGATTATTAGAAGGTTAGGTTCCCTTGCTATGAATACAGCCATAGAAGTGGATATTTATGGTAATGTAAACTCCACCAATATTATGGGTTCCAAAATGATGAATGGTATAGGAGGTTCGGGAGATTTTACCAGGAACGCTTACCTCTCTATATTTGTCACCCCTTCTATTGCCAAAAATGGAGATATTTCTTGTGTGGTTCCCATGGTCTCTCATGTCGATCATACCGAACATGATGTACAGGTAATAGTAACTGAACAGGGATTAGCAGATTTAAGAGGATTATCTCCTCGGGAAAGGGCTGAAACAATAATCAATAATTGTACCCATCCCAAATATAAATCTAAGTTGAAAAATTACTACAAGCGAGCTTTAGGAAAAGGAGGTCATATACCCCATTTAATTGGAGAAGCTTTGTCCTGGCATAAGAAATTTTTAGAAACAGGCTCGATGAAATAAACTTTAAAATATCCGAAAGGGGAGAAAACTAACTATGCCATACGGTTATACTGGAAATATCTTACATGTAGATTTAAGTTCAAAAAAACACTGGATAGAAAATCCTCCCGAGAACTTTTACCGTACTTACTGGGGAGGACGAGCTTTAGCCTTATATTATATGCTAAAAAAGATGAAACCTCATACTGACCCCTTATCTCCCAATAATCTTCTCATCTTTGCTCCCAGTGTAATTACCGGTGCGCCTGCGCCGGCCATACCCCGCTATACTGTCTGTGCCAAATCCCCTCTTACCGGAGCCCAGGGAGAAGCCGAAGCCGGAGGTTGGTGGGGACCCGAATTAAAGAAAGCCGGGTTTGATGCCATTATTATTAAAGGAAGTTCCTCCACCCCCGTATACCTCTACATTGAAGATGGTAAAGTAGAGATTAAAGGTGCCACCCACCTTTGGGGTAAAGACACCGGAGAAACCCAGAAGATAATTAAAAATGAATTAGCCGATGATAAGGTAAGGATTGCCCAGATCGGTCCTGCCGGAGAAAACCTGGTCCGCTTCGCTAATATCGTAAATGAATTAAAACACTTTAACGGTAGAAACGGCTTAGGAGCAGTAATGGGGTCCAAGAAACTAAAGGCTATTGCCGTAAGAGGAACTAAACCGATAGAACTTTACAATAAAGAAAGAGTAAGTCAAATAACCAAAGAGATTACTAAAAGAGTTATGGATAATCCCCTAAGTCGAGATCTTCGAAAATTAGGAACTCCTGCTGTTGTTCGTGGCTTTTATGAAGCAGGATGCCTTCCCTCCTATAACTGGACTACCGGCTATTTCAAAGAAGGAGAAAATCTGACTGCCGAAACCTTAAACAAAACTATCTTAAAAGGTACTAAAGGCTGTTATGCCTGTCCCATCCGCTGTAAGAGAGTAGTAGAAGTAGATGAACCAAATCTTAAAGTTGACCCCGCTTATGGAGGCCCAGAATATGAAACCATCGTCTCTTTAGGTTCTCTTTGTGGTATTTCTGACTTAAAGTATATAGCCAAAGCCAACGAACTTTGCAATAAATACACTATGGATACCATCTCTACCGGTATGGTCATCGCCTTTGCCATGCAGTGCTACCAGGAAGGACTGCTGACCAAAGAAGACACCGGAGGGATAGAACTTACCTTTGGTAATAGAAAAGCAGTGCTTAAAATGATAGAAAAGATTGCCCATCGAGAAGGACTGGGAGGCCTCTTGTCTCAGGGTTCTTACCTTGCTGCTCAAAAAATCGGAAAAGGAGCAGAAAAATTTATCCACCAGGTAAAAGGCCAGGAAATCCCCATGCATGACCCCCGCCTTAAGACCGGAGTAGGCCTCCAATACGCCCTCTCTGATTACGGAGCAGACCATATGAAGGCTGCCCATGACTCCTTCTTTAAAGATAAAGACTCAGTAGGAATAAAAGAAATGAAGGACTTGTGCATCTTGGAGCCAGTTTCTCCCACTGATATAGGGGAAAAGAAGGTAGCTCTCTTTAAGGTATTGGATATTTATTGGACAGTCTTTGATATCTTGGGGGTCTGTGATTTTGGTTATGTCCCTCGCAGCGTAGGAACGATGGAGGAATTATTAGAGATTATCCGTGCTGTTACCGGCTGGAGGACAACCTGGTTTGAACTGATGAGAGTTGGAGAGCGCTCCATCAATATGGCGCGTATCTTTAATTTAAGGGAAGGATTTACTTCCAAGGATGATACCCTCCCTGAGGTCTTTTATCATAACTTTCAAGGTGGCCCCTTAGATGGTCAAGAGGCCATTGATAAAGGAGATTTCCAGAAAGCCCTAAAATTACGTTATCAGCTCATGGGCTGGGGTCCGGATAACGGAATTCCTACACCTGCCAAACTAATCGACTTGGGTCTAGATTGGCTCATCGATGAGGTCAAACGATGAAGATAAGTATTAAGCTGGAGGGGTATCTAAAGTACAAATACCCCTCTGATATCTTAGAACTAAACTATTCCAAACCAGTAACCATTTGCAAAATCTTAGAAGATGCTAAGATTTCTTCTGCTGATGTCTTTTTCATTAAAGTAGGAGATTTAATTGTAAAAGAAGATTATCTTCTAACTAAATCTAATGAGGTTAAGCTATTTCCGATTATCGGTGGAGGATAGAAGAAATTAGAAATTTAATAAATTACGGAGCGTTTTTGCCGAGAAGAAACAGTAAGGAAATTCTCTGAAGGTATAAACTTTAGATTGTTTTATCTTTTCTTCTTCTTTTTCTATTTTTTTGTTCAGCTCATATTTTAAAGGAATTATTTTTTCTACTATAAAATTATTTATAGCTTTGATTTCTTCGGAAATTTTACGTTTTTCCACAGGTGAGAGAACCTCTTTGATTTTTTTAATTAATTCAGTTTTTTTCTCAGCCAGCTCTCTAATTTGATTTTTCTTTTTTTTGGTTAAAGTTAATTCATTAATATATCTCTGCGGGTTAAATTCCAAATCTCTTATCTTCTTCTTTAGGGCAGATATTTTAGAATCAGGCGTACCGGGGGAGGATTTAAAATTAAGATGTAAAGTGCAGGAGGCAACCAGAAAGTGAGGAGGCTCAACTTTAAAAAATTCTTTGATAATCTCATCGGTTACCAGGTCGTATTTTGCCCCTCCCAATCCGTGAATAAAAAGGTCAGAAATAAATAGTCGGTTATATAAGGTTAACAAAAGAGCTTTAGGTCTTATCTTTAATTTTTTTTCTTTGAGAATACTTTTTAAGGAGAACAAAGATTTAAAACCATCTTCTTCCATAAGAAATATTTTGCCATAAGAATCATTATAGAGATAGTTTTTTTCTTCCTCTCTGAGAATAAAAATTTTTCTCCTTCGGTCTCCCTCTCTCCAAATCCAGAAGGGAATCTCGATAAGATTTTCCTTAATAATTAAATTGGGTGAGGGGTGTGCCCGGTTTCTGATTTTAAACAACTTTCTGTACTCATCCAATTTATTATTATAAATTTTAGAAAAAGATTCGATGTTTTTAGTAATTTCTAAAAAGAAGGAGAGAAATTCATTACTTCTGCAAATTTGAGAAAAAGGAATTTCCAGATAAGCAGGCTCAATCTCTTGCTCGTAAAGTCGGCGAGCTAAACCAAGAAATTCTCCCAGATTTCCCCTTTTATATTTTTGATTACAAAAACGAGAAGAATTTTCCAGGCACCGAGTAAAAATTTTAAAATTATTTAGAATATTTTTATTTTCTAATTCCAGGGATTTGAGTCTATGGATGATGTCCCGATTGAATTTGGTAATCAGTTCCAAAGAAGGGCAGGGATATTCTTCAAAGGGAAGGTTTGGGGTAAGAGCTGAAGATAAAAAATTGACTTTTTCTAATTTCAAATTACCGTTTGAGGAGAGAACGGGCAAAGAAAGATTAAGGTCTTTACAGATATCATTATCCAGGACAATATTTAATCCCAAAGATTTATCAAGAAGAGGAGATTTTATAAGTTCGTTTAAAAAGATGTTTTTAATCCATATCCCGGGATGAAAAAATACCGGTTGGTGTCCGCTCTGGATAATATATTGGTAGGCGGGGTTGATTTTTTTTCCAATAACGGGATCAAATTTTTTACTGAAAGATAAAGCTTCCCCAAATACCTTTTTTCGGCTCTTTTCCCTCACTTCCCTAAAAGGCTGATTAAGAATGGTAAAGGAATACTGGCTAAAAATTTTCTTATTCTCTTCTAAGAGAGAACCAATCTTGTCCCCTGATGGAGAGAGGAAAATTTGTTTATCTTTTTGGGGAACTTTAAAGAACCGTCTTTCCATTTACAAAAGTGCCTCTATATCTTTAATGCCGACTTCTTCCTTGGAAATAAAAGGTTCGGCAAACTCTGCGCCAATAATGTTCCCCCAGTAACGGTTAGAATTTAAGACCCATTCAAATAGCTGATGACCTTCAGGAGAAGGCCCAAATTGGGATTCATAGCACCTGATAGATTCTATCTTCATCTCCATCACTTTGCTTATATCCATAACAAAAGAAGGTTTGAAATTTAGCTTTAGATGAGAAGCAATATAATAATATATTTTCTTTACATAAAAGGGCTTGCCCTGCATCTCTGTTTTGGTGAGTTTTCCGTAGAAACGGGCCGCATCACAGATCTTTGAGGTAGCAATATGATCCGGATGGGCATCTATCCAGTAAGGGGCAAAAAGGATATCTGGCTGAATTTTTCTGATGACTTCAGCTAATTCCTGACGGACCTCTATTTCATCCTGAAGATATCGATTGGGAAAATCAAGAGTAATCCTCTCATCAATCCCTAATATCCTGCTTGATTTTACACTCTCTTTTTTTCTGGTCTCCGGATCCCCATGAGGAGTAGGCTCTCCATCAGTTAAATCCACGATAGTAACCTGATAACCTGCTTCGGTAAATTTTAGTATAGAACCGCCCATTCCTAATTCCACATCATCGGGATGGGGGCCGACAGCTAATATATTAAGCATTTTTTCACCTCACTATCTATGATTTTTTGGTAATAGGCTAATCTTTTTGTTGGGTCGTCCAGATAATTACCAAAAGTACGGTCTTTATCTTTATAAATCAAACTAACCGGCAGCTCTTTTACAGTCAGGTTGTTTTTATAAGCCTGGATCCAGAGTTGGAGAGGGAGGCCATACCCCTTTTCGGTTAATTCTAATTTATTCAAGCCTTCCATCCGATATACTTTAAACCCACAGAAAGAATCGGTTAATCCGTAGCCGGTTATCTCATTGATTAGCCCGGTGATTTTACGATTAATTGCATACCGGTCTTCGGGTGGAGCATCAATCTGTTTTTGGAAAGATAAATAACGAGAACCAGAAACTATATCAAATTTTTCTTTTTTAATCTCTTTAAAGAATTGAGGGATTAATTCTGGCTCATGTTGTTCATCGCAATCTAAAGTCAGAAGATATCGGTAATTATTATTCCGGGCAAAATTAATTCCGTCGATCAAAGATTTGCCATACCCTTCATTTTTTAAATGATTTATAATGATAACTTTCCCTTTGAGTTTAGCACAAGAAGCAATCTCTTCCACAATATCTTTACTCTCATCAGTAGAACCATCATTAATCACTAACAGGTTTTCTGGTGAGTATTTTCTTACCTCTCTTAAAACATTAAAAATGTGTTTCTGTTCATTATAGATAGGGACAAGAATAAGGCTTTCTGTTTTTGGTTGATTTTTCATAATTTCCCCACAACTGCCCGGGCGATAGAGAAGGAGTGATCATTTATTCTCTTAAGGATGTTGATTAAATCCAAATGAACTCCGCTGGTCTTTTGGGAAAGCTCTATCCCCACATTTAAACGGTTGATATGAGTCTTGCGTAAAGTTATTTCTAAGGAATCGATGTATTCTTTCTGGTCGAGTACTTTTTGAGCCATTCTTTGGTCCTGGAGAGCAAAAGCCCCGATGGCATTTCGAAGGTTGTTGTAAACATCCTGATGCATATTTTTAATCTCTTCTACTCCTTTTTCAGAAAATACCAGACTGTGGTCTATCTTTTTTTCCACCAAAGGAATCAGATTTTTATCTATCAAATCTCCAATATGTTCCAGGTCATCGACAATGTACAATAATCTAAATACTTCTTTGGAATGTACCTCAGAGAGGGTTTCAAAGCTTATCTTGGTTAAATATTTGGTTATCTCTCGAGAGAGATTATCCACAATCATATCTTGTGCGCTTATCTTATCCAGCAGTCTTTCATCATTATTGATAAATACTTGCATAATACCCAATACCATCTCTTCCACAGCATTAGAAATTCGCAATATCTCTTTGCTGGCAAGATAGAAGGCAATCTCAGGAGTTTTAAGGGCACCTAAATCTAAAAATTTTGGTTTTTGTAGTGATTCTACTTCTTCAGTTTTAGGGATAATTTTTTCTAAAAGTTTGGCGAATCCTCCAGTAAAAGGGAGAAAAATCAGAGCATTACTGATAACAACTATGGCATGAGCATTAACAATTTGTCGAGCAAGGTTTGTTGAGGTCTTTTGGACCAACAATATTAATGATGGAGTAAGCAAGAAGAATACAATAACTCCCACAAGTTTAAATACTAAGTTAGCCCAAATAACTCTCTTTGCACCCCTGGTTGCCCCAATTCCTGCGAAAAGGACAGTCGTACAAGTTCCTAAACGTGAGCCTAAGATTATCGGAATAGCCAGATTAAGAGATATAAGTCCTTGCATAGCCAGAGAAATAGTTAAACCCATAGTTGCAGTACTACTTTGGATTAGGCTGGTAAATAGCATACCAGATAACAAAGCCAATAAAGGAATATGCTCTAAATTAGTTAATGTTTCTTTAAAAAGGGCGTGGTCTTTAAGAGGGGCAACTGATTCTGACATCACCTTCATTCCTAAAAAAATAAAGCCTATACCCAATAAGATATTACCCACAAATCTTTGTTTTCTCTTCCTTCCTAAAACTGTTAATCCGAATCCAACTATAATTATTAAAAAGGCATAATCTGAAACTTTAAAGGCGATTATTTGATTAGCGACAATAGTGCCTATACCGGTTCCGAGCAAAATGCTTAAGGTCTGACTCAAGCTCATAATCCCGGTGTTTACCAAGCTTACCAACAGAGTAGAAGCGGCGGTGCTACTCTGGACAGTTAAGGTAAGGATAATACCAGTGGATAAGGCGATTAATTTATTTTTGGACAAAGTAGCCAAAATTTGTTTCAGCTTGTTTCCGAAAGTATTTTTTAAGCCTTTACTGGTAATTTGCATCCCATATAAGAAGAGAGCTAAACCGCCAATTAAACCCATTACTACAAAAAACATATAATACCTCTTTTATAACTTACAATAATTTAATATTATTTTACTCTATAGGGGCAAATTTGTAAATTTAAATTGTAAATTATAATTTGGTGTGATATTATATAAAAAATTGAATATATAAATGGTGGAGATTTTAGAGAGAACCATTTTATTAACCAGGGGGTTAACCCCCTTTATCTGATTTTGGTCAGATATGTCGGTTAGTGAAATGGTTTTTTATTTATTATGCAATCAAGGAGAATGTTAATGAAAGTAGATGTACTGATTATAGGAGGAGGAGTAATCGGGGCAAGCATTGCCCGAGAGCTATCCAGATTCAATATTAATATAATTCTCCTGGAAAAAGAAGACGATGTGGCTATGGGGACCAGCAAGGGCAATTCCGGGATTATCCATGCCGGCTATAACGCTGATTTTAGAACCCCAAAAGGACAATTAAATATAAAAAGTAATTCCAGGTTTGATAAATTATGCCAGGACTTGAAAGTGCGTTTTAAGAGGATAGGTTCATTGGTTGTAGGCTTTACAGAGGAGGATCTGAAAAAATTAAGGGAATTAAAGAAAAATGGAAAAAAGAACGGACTTAAAAATTTAGAGATAATTACCGGTGATAGATTATTTGAATTGGAACCCAATTTAAATCCCCAAGCTAAACATGCCCTTTATACCCCTTCTGCCGGGATTATTTCCCCTTATAAGTTTACTATCGCTCTGGCTGATAATGCAGTGATAAACGGGGTTAAAGTATTGCTGGAGACCGAAGCAAAAGATATCAGAATTGAAGAAAAGCAGGTTTGCGGTGTAGTTACTGACCGGGGATTGATCGAAACAAGGGTGATAATAAATGCCGCCGGGTTATATGCTGACGAGATAGCCAAAACTGCCGGAGATAGTTTTAAGATAAGTCCTTTAAAAGGCGAATATCAGCTCTTTGATAAACAATGGGGGAATCTTGTTAACCATATCCTTTTTCCTATTCCCACTAAACTGTCCAAAGGTATTTTAGTAGCTCCCACGGTTCATGGCAATCTCTTAATCGGGCCTAACTCTTGTCGGGTAAAAGAAAAGGATGACCTGTCTACTACCAAGGCTGGGATAAAGGAAGTGCATACCGGGGCCAGAAAATTAATTCCTCATCTTCCCCATCAAGACCTGATAAACTCTTTTGCCGGTTTAAGAGCCGATATTGAAGGGAGAGATGATTTTGTCATTGAGGCTTCAAAAAAGATTAGAGGATTTATCAATGTGGCAGGTATTGAATCACCCGGCTTAAGTTCTGCCCCGGCTATTGCCGAGATGGTCAGTGGTATTTTAAAAGAAGTGGCTCAAGAAATTTCTCCCCAGTTAGAATTAAATTGCAAGGATGATTTTATAGAAACCCTGCCCGAGCAGCCGAAATTTGCAGATTATTTAGACAAAACAGGCGAATGGCAGGAGATAGTAGAAAAAGATGCTGATTACGGAGAGATTATCTGCCGATGTGAAAAGGTAAGCAAAGGAGAGATGCTCGGGGCAATCCATCAACCGGTACCGGCCAGAAGTCTGGATGCCATCAAAAGAAGGGTCAGGGCAGGGATGGGCCGATGTCAGGGAGGTTTTTGCAGTCCTAAAGTTTTAAAGATTCTATCGGAAGAATTAAAGATTTCTACTTTGAGCATAAATAAAAAAGGAAGGGGCTCAGAAATTTTAACGACTAAGACCAAAGACATGATTAAAGAAACAGGAGTTAAGTTTAAAGATGAAGTTAGAGTATGATTTAGTAATTATCGGAGGGGGTCCGGCCGGTCTGGCTGTTGCCCTGGAAGCCAGAAGAAACACGGTGAAAGATATTTTACTCTTAGAGAGAGATAAATATCTGGGGGGAATCCTCCCCCAATGCATCCATAACGGATTTGGCTTACAGTATTTTAAGGAAGAACTGACCGGACCGGAATATGCAGAGAGATTTATTGACCAGCTTAACCAGGATAGTCCTAATAAAGTTGATATAAAGACCGAGACGATGGTTATAGAGATGACCCCCGATAAACGGATTGTAGCTATAAACAGAGATGATGGTTTATTGCATATTCAGGCCAAAGCAGTTGTTCTGGCTATGGGGTGCCGGGAAAGAACCCGAGAAGCGATTGCTATCCCCGGGAACAGACCTGCCGGAATATTTACCGCCGGCACTGCCCAGAGATATATTAATATAGAAGGATATATCCCGGGTCGTGAGGTAGTTGTTCTGGGTTCGGGAGATATCGGGATGATTATGGCCCGCAGGATGACTTTAGAAGGAGCAAGAGTTAAGGCGGTCCTGGAAATTATGCCTTTTTCTACCGGGCTAATCAGAAACAAAGTTCAATGTCTGGATGATTTTAATATTCCCTTAAAATTCAATCATACTATTACCCGGATTGAGGGGGAAAAGCGGGTTGAAAGAGTGACCGTCGCTCAGGTGGATAAAAACATGCAAGCGATTCCCGGAACCGAGGAAGAGATAAGCTGTGATACCATCCTATTATCTGTTGGCTTAATTCCGGAAAATGAACTAACCAGAGAAGCAGGGATCAAATTAGACCCGGTAACCAGAGGGCCTATAGTAAATGAAAACCGAGAGACAGAGATTGAGGGAATTTTTGCCTGTGGAAATGTGCTCCATGTTCATGATTTAGCTGATTTTGTTACCGAAGAGGGAGAAATTGTAGGTAGAGCTGTAAGCGAATACCTTAAAAGGAATAGAAAATTTCGTCACCGACCCATAAAGATAGTCCCCGGTGATAATATTGCTTATGTAGTCCCTCAACATATAGATTTTATTGTTTCGGGGAGGAAGAAAATAAAAATATTTATGCGGGTAAAAAAGCCGGCAGAGAGGGTCAGGATTAATTTATTAGATGATAAAGGCAGAGTATTGGATTCTTACAAGAAGAGGATTGTGACCCCGGGAGAGATGGTGAGCGTCTATTTACCGGAAGTTTTATTGGATGATAAATTGAAAAATATAACTATCTCTATTAAAAAGGATTAGGGGGTAAAGAGGATGGAACAAAATAAGATAATATGTGTAAGCTGTCCCATAGGTTGTAGGATGATCATCCAGAGTAAATATGGAAAGATTACCTCTGTTATAGGGAATGCCTGTCCTAAAGGAATTAAATATGCCGAAGAAGAATTTATTAACCCTCTAAGAATTTTACTCACCACAGTTAAAGTAATTGGCGGTGAATTACCTTTAGTGTCGGTAAAGACGGAAAAAGCAATTCCCAAAAGATTATTATTAAAAGCTATGGTCAAAATTGCTGAAATTGAAGTGAAAGCCCCGGTTAAGATAGGTCAGGTAATAAAAGATGATTTGCTGGGAACAGGCGTAAGCCTGGTTGCCACCCGGAACGTGAAAAAGGTAAATTCTAATTTACCTATCTATAAAATTTTGAAGTAACCAATTATATGTGTTATTATTTTTATAACAATTTTTCAATCAATATTTTGTATTTATATAAAATTATTACATTAAGGAAAAAACTATAGATGCAAGACCTCAGAGACTGTTTTAGAGAACACCCCATAATTGCCTCCATAAGAAACGATTCAGATTTTAAATATGCTCTCAACAGCAAAGCTGCTGCCCTTTTTATTCTCTATGGAGATATATTTAATCTGCCCCAGATTATAAAAGAATGCAAAAAGCATAACAAGCTGGTTTTTTTACATATGGATCTAATTAAAGGAATTGGTCGAGATAGGGAAGGAGTAATATATTTAGCTAAGAAAGAGCTTTGTAATGGTATTGTTACCACCAAAAGCAATCTAATCAATAGAGCTAAAAAAGAAGGGCTTATTGCTATACAGCGTCTTTTTTTACTGGACTCTGCTGCTTTAAAGACTGGAGAACAGCTTTTAAAAAACAATCAGCCTGATGCAGTGGAAATTTTACCCGGGATAGCCGCTCCATATTTTATAGAGCATATATATAAAGAGTTGCTCTGTCCGGTTATTGCCGGCGGTCTGATTTCTGATAAAAGTGAAATAGAGAAATTATTGCAAAAAGGAGTCCTGGCAGTATCTACCAGTAAAAAAGAATTATGGTAGTTTTAATTAAACTTGGAAATAATATTTTTTCTTTAAATACAGTAGCAATTAGGTTATAATTAAAAATAGCTCGTTATACTTTTTTGGTAAGTTAATTTAGAGTTTTAATAGATAACTTCAATTTGCGATTTATCAACTACATATTCATCGCTAACCTACTACTAGATTAAGCGTTGGGTGCTTGAGGAAGAATTCTATCAGTTCGATGTTTTTGCGATATTGATAGGCTTTTCTAACTTACTGATAGGGTTATTTAATTTCTCCGCTCTTAGTACACTCTTAGAGAATAGCAATTTTGCATGGGCTACTAATTTAAGATGAAAGGGGGCGATATATAGAAACAAAAAAATCTATATCAGTTAATAAGTTTTAAAATTATTAAGGAGGTTGTAACTTTATTATGAAATTGAGAAAGAATTTTTTGATTATTTTGATTTTAACTTTATGTTTACTATTGTCAGCGGGGACTGCTCTGGCACAACCGGTAACCGTTACTTTCTGGCATGCAATGAGCGGGTCGCGCCTTGGGATAGTAGAGTCGATTATCGAAAGTTTTAATGCTACCCATCCCGAATTTGAAGTTAAGCCGTTATTTACCGGCTCTTATGCGGAAACATTGACTAAATACGTTGCAGCATATCCTAGCAAAACAGGTCCAAATATTGTCCAGGTTTATGAAGTAGGGACCCAGACCATGATAGACAGCGATGCGATTATTCCTGTTTATCAAATTCCTGGAATGTTAGGAGAAACCTGGGACTGGGCACAATACGTTATTCCCATTACTAATTACTACTCTGTAGATGGGAACCTTTGGTCTATGCCTTTCAACTCATCTACCGCCATGCTCTACTACAACAAAGACCTTTTCGAAGCAGCCGGACTTGACCCGAATAAACCACCTACAACCTGGAAAGAGATGGAAGAGTATGGGGAAAAATTCTTGGCAAGCGGAGTAGTAGACCATGTCTATTCCACAGGTTGGCCTGACTGGATTTTCGAACAAGTCCTTGCTATTCATGACCATCTTTATGCAGATAATGATAACGGACGGTCCGGATTAGCAACCAAAGTGGTCTTTAACGATGACTTTGGTCGCATGATCTTTGAAACCTGGACAAGACTACACGATAAAGGAATTTATATCTTTGGCGGAGCAGAATACGCTGCAAACTCAGCTTTCAATGCCGGTCAGATTGCTATGCTTATTCAGTCTACTTCATCACTAGCCGGTATTATAAAAGCATCTCAATTCAAGGTTGGCACCAGCTTCTACCCTCGCTTTGAAGGTTACCCGGTGGGGAACTCTATTGTTGGAGGCGGAAGCCTTTGGGTCACCAAAGGACAAAGTGAAGAAGAACTCCGGGGTGTCTGGGAATTCCTGAAGTATCTTGGCCAGGAGGATATTGCTATCCAGTGGCACAAGGGCACCGGTTACTTCCCGGTGAGCGGAGCCGCACTCAAAACTCTCTTAGATGAGGGTTGGTTCTCTGCAGACCAAGCTTACCTTACTGCATTCCTTCAGATTCTTTCCGGAAGAAGAGATACTGCAGCATCAACCGGAGTCCGCTTAGGACCTTTTGTAGCAATTAGAGAAATTTTTGTATCTAGTTTTGAGAAATCACTTGCCGGTCAGCTTTCTCCGAAAGATGCTTTAAATGAAGCCGAAGAAAAAATGAACCTATTATTAAAAGACTACTTAGAACTATACGGCAAATAAAAGTATATCGTAATACGGGGGCAAGTTTAAAACTTGCCCCCGTAGTTTTTTAAACCCCTAATGTACCAAAAGGAGAAAGAATGCACGAAGATAAATTTCCCGGACACAAATTTTTACCTTACCTACTTATAGCTCCATCTATTGCAGTAATTTTTATCTTTTTAATCGGTCCTTTTGGCCAAAGCATATATGAATCTTTCTTTGTCTCGACGCCGTTTGGCACGAGAACTATATATGTTGGACTTCGCAATTATATCCGTTTATTTTCTTCCCCGGACTATCTAAACAGTGTTGCAGTTACCTTTAAGTTCGCTGCTTTTGTTATCATTATCGGACTTTCTTTTTCACTGGCGATTGCCCAATTACTAAATCAGAAGATCAGAGGAATGGGCTTCTATCAAGTCGCCCTTATCTGGACTTACGCCATTTCTCCGACAATAGCTGGTGTTATCTGGGCTTCAATGTTTGCACCTGCCACCGGTCTTATCCCTTATATTATCTCTATACTATCCGGGGGATACAAGATGAATTGGATGACCAACGGCCAGTTAGCGCTGCTTATAGTTTCGGCTGCTGCTACCTGGAAAATGCTGGGCTATAATATTATTTTTTTTCTGGCAGGATTGCAAAATGTACCGGATGAATTTTTGGAAGCCGCTCAGATAGATGGTGCAAGCCCCTGGAAAGCTTTTTGGCGGATAACTTTTCCCATGCTTTCCCCCACTACCAGCTTTTTATTATTTGTTAATATGCTTTATGCTTTCTTCCAGGTTTTCGGATTGATAGATATTATGACACATGGCGGGCCTGGAAATGCAACAGAACTTCTGGTCTATAAGTTGTATCGTGATGGTTTTATTCATCTAAATACCGGATCTGCATCAGCCCAATCATTTATAATATTTTTTGTAATTTCTGTGGTAGCGATTATTCAATTAAGAATAGTTACCAGAAAAGCTATTTATTTTCGGTGAGGTAATATTTTATGACAAGAAAAACTCGACAGGAAATTTTTATTCATGCAATACTTATTATATTGGTTATAGTCCTGGCTTTTCCGGTGTTTTTCGCTTTGGTTACCAGTACCTTAAGCTTCCAGGAGTCCTACGAATATCCACCAAAACTTATACCGGGAGACCAATTTACGAACAATCTTAAAGAAGCCTGGGAGCGAGTTAATATAGGGCGGCTCTTTTTTAATAGTACCTTGATTTCAGTAGTAGTAGCAATAGTGAAAACTATCCTGGCATTACTGGCTGCCTTTGCCTATACCCACTTTAGATTTCACGGTCAGGGTCTGTTATTTTCCCTGTGTATGATCACCCAAATGCTTCCTCTCCCCGTCCGTATTATTCCAACTTATCAGTTAATGGCAACCTTCAACTGGATAAATTCTTACTATGCTCTTATGGTACCATTTTTTGCCAGCACAACCGGACTACTTCTTTTTCGGCAGTTCTATTTAACTGTGCCCGAAGACCTTCCGGACGCTGCCCGGGTCGATGGGGCAAGTCCCATGCGTTATTTTCTACAAATTTTGGTTCCCATTTCCAAGACCAACATTGCCGCATTATTTGTTATAGAATTTATCTTTATGTGGAGTCAGTATTTATGGCCCTTAATTGTAACCACTACCGGTGAAATGCGGGTTATACAAATTGGCATTAAAATGCTCTTGGCCAGTGAGCAGATAGCTCCCGAGTGGAATGTTATTATGGCTGCTACAGTTATCGCCATGCTGCCTCCGCTTGTAGTCCTTTTGGTTTTGCGGAAAAGTTTTGTTCAAGGAATTGCGATGCAAACAACTAAATAAAAAGAGTAAGGAGTTATTATCAGATGCGTACACATTTGAACTGTGCAAGCTGCATAATAGACGATTTGTGCGGTGCTTTGGATTTGGTGCCTTTAAAGGAAGAAATTAAAAATGAGATATTAAAGGAATCTTTTCAGTTTTTAGCTCGAGAGTTCTCTACAGAAAAGATTCCGTCTTATTTTATTACCGAAGTTCATAGAATTTTAAAGAGGATATCAGGAATAGAAATTCCTTTTAAGGAAAGAAGGGATAAGTGTAACCAGCTGGGTATAGAGATGGCAGAAAAGATTGCCTTGGAAGCAGAGGGGCTGGGAGAATTCGATAGATTTTCATTTTTAGTTAATTGGGCTATTGCCAGTAACCATTTGGATTTTCGGACTGTAGGAACCGGTTATGGTTTTCAAATGGCTGAAATAATAGAGGAGCTTCGGGCCTGTGTTTCGGAGGGATTAAAAATAGACCAGAGGGTTGAAATATTTCAGAAAGCTAAGAACTCGCCCAAGATACTTTATATCCATGATAACGTGGGTGAGATTGCTTTTGATAAGTTATTGATCTGGGAACTTAGAAGATATGGCAGCTCGGTTACCTCTGTGTTAAGGGGAGGACCTATAACCAGTGATGCCACTATGGAAGATGGAGAAACAGTAGGCCTCCAAGAAGCTTCTTCAAAAATTATTTTAGCCGGACCCGACACACTGGGTATTTCCCTTAATGAGATGTCTACTGAGTTAAAAGAAGCTTTTCAGACTGCAGGCTTAATCATTGCCAAGGGCCAAGCGAATTACTATGCCTTGACCGAATACAGGTCAAAAATGCCCGGCAAGATTGCCTGTCTTCTCAGAACTAAATGTGAGATAGTGTCAAACGATCTGGGGGAAACAGGAAAAATCAATATAGCCATTTTACTCTAATAAAAGGAATTTAAAAATATGAAAAGATATTCTTTGGGGGAAACAGGTATTAAAGTAACTGAGATGTGTTTTGGCGCTTTACCCATTGGACCTTTGCAGGCAAATATTTCTGTTGAAGAAGGGGCAAGACTTATTCGTGCTGCTTTGGAGAAGGGCATTAATTTTATTGATACAGCAGAAGCTTATAAAACTTATCCCCACATTAGAAAAGCTCTGGAAGGCTATAATAAGGAAGTAATTATTGCCACCAAATCAAGTGCAAAAACATACAAAGAGATGGAACAGAGCATAAAGAATGCTCTTACATCTCTTAATCGAACTTATATAGATATTTTTCTCTTACATGCCGCCAGGGTCACTCCCTCAGTCTTTGAAGAAAGGGCGGGGGCATTACAATGTTTGAATGATTATAAAGCAAAGGGAACTATTCGGGCAATCGGAATTTCAACTCATACAGTTGGAATAGTTAGAAGAGCGTCAGAAATTAAGGAGATCGATATTATATTTCCTATTATTAATAAACTCGGTATGGGTATTATTGGTGGTAGTGTTGATGATATGGTTAAAGCAATCTTAGAAGCACATAAGGCAGGAAAAGGTTTGTACGCCATGAAAGCCTTGGCTGGAGGACATTTAATTGATCAATTAGAAGAATCTTTTAATTTCGTAAGAAATATTAAAGGAATTAGTTCCCTAGCAGTTGGCATGGTTAATCAAGAAGAATTAGAACTAAATTTAAAAATATTTAATGATGAAAAAATTACTCAGGAATTATTGACTCAAAAAATTAAACCCGGTAAGAGACTATTTATTTTATCTTTTTGCAAAGGTTGCGGTACCTGTGTTAAGGCCTGTCCTAATAATGCCTTATCTTTGGAAAACGGAAAAGCAGTGGTTAATCATAAATTATGCATTTTGTGCGGATATTGCAACCCGGTGTGCCCCGAGTTTGCCATTAGGTTAATTTAAGCACCCCCAAGTTACCGACTACCAACAGTTAATTTTTCAATTCTTGTAGGGCGTATCGCCACACGCCCCATCTGACAATTAAAAACTTAAACCCTTTCCTTCAGCCCGCACCTCGCACCTTGTTTCTCGTTTCTTTCACCTCTAAACTTACGATTGTTAATTTATTTTTATAAAAAAGAGGGTTTTTAATTTGTTTTATCGAATAGTATAATAAGCTATAATTTAAAAAAGAGATTAGATAGAAGCTTCTGGTAAAATACTCTTAAAGACAAGGAGCAAGGGAGATGAATGATAAGGAAAGTTCGAGAGTTTTAAAAGATGCCATTATAGATGTGCCGGGGATAAAAGTAGGGCACAGTCAGGATTTAAAAGCCGGGACCGGCTGTACCGTAGTTATCTGTGAAAAGGGAGCAACAACAGGAGTAGATGTGCGGGGAGGAGCTCCGGGCACGCGGGAGACAGACCTTTTAAATCCGGTAAATCTGGTAGATAAAGCCCACGCTATCTATCTGGGCGGAGGCAGCGCCTTCGGGTTGGATGGAGCCTCAGGGGTGATGAAGTATTTGGAAGAAAGAGGAATAGGTTTTGATGTGGTGCTAACCAAAGTTCCTATTGTCCCCGGGGCAGTGCTCTTTGACCTTGCGGTAGGTGATTACAGGGTAAGACCTGATGCCAGGATGGGCTATGATGCCTGCCTTAATGCTTCTGATACGGAAGTCAGACAGGGTAATGTTGGAGCCGGAACCGGTGCAACGGTGGGAAAAATATTTGGCGGACTTCGCTGTATGAAGAGCGGTCTGGGCATGGCCAGTTTTAAGTCGCAAGAGCTAATAATAGGAGCCATAGTGGCAGTGAACTGTTTTGGAGATGTAGTTGACCCGGAAAGCGGAGAGATTATTGCCGGGGTTTTAAGTGAGAACAAAAAAGAATTTGCTAACACTATGTCTTTCTTGAGAAATTTTCCTCAAAGAAGCGGAAGTAATTTTTCTAAAAATACCACTATAGGGGTAGTAGCTACCAATGCAACCCTAACCAAAGCCGGAGCAACTAAGGCGGCGATAATGGCCCAGGATGGTTATGCCCGGACTATAAGTCCTGCCCACACCATGTTTGATGGAGATACTATCTTTTGTATGGCCACCGGCGAGGTAGAGGCCGGGGTGAATGTGGTAGGGGCTATTGCAGCTGAGGTGATGGCTCGGGCGATAGTAAATGCAGTAAAAAATACAGAATCTCTTTTTAAACTTAAAAGTTATAAAGATTTGTTTTAAAAAGTTGCCAAAAGGTGCCAGGCACCTTTTGGCAACTTTTTTCATTTATTGCAATACTGGTGTAGCATGATATAATACAGGTATAAAAAATAAAAATTGGAGGGAAGAGATGGTTGCTAAAGTAAAAAATTTAAAATGGATAATTATTGGCATAATCTTATTAATTGTAATAATTGTGGGTGCGATTGCCTCAGTTTATATTGATTTAATATGGTTTAAGTCAGTACAATATGTTGCGGTTTTTTGGAAGATACTGTTGACCAAAGGTGTAGTCATGCTGTTTTTTGCTGCATTATTTTTTGTCTTGTCTTTTATAAATCTTTCTTTTGCTCGACGTTTTGCTCCTGAGTTTCAGGTGGAAATAAGCCAGGATGAGTTTGAAAAGCCGGAGATTCAACTATATAAAAGTTTGCAAAATATTCAGATAAATAAAAAATTTGTTTTATGGTTTTCCCTGATTATTGCGCTATTTATGGGATTCTCCGAGGGCGCCAGCTGGGAAAAGATTCTGATCTATTTAAACAGGACTTCATTTGGGATAACTGACCCTATTTTTAATAAAGATATCGGTTTTTATATGTTCAGTCTTCCTTTCTGGGAATTCGTCAGAAACTGGCTATCCTTTGCTCTTACCCTTATTACCGTTGTAGTGGCTGCTATTTATATTATTAAAAGAGCGGTAAAATATGAATATAAAAAACTTATTATTGAAACCCCGGTCAAGGTACATCTATCCTTGCTTATCGGGTTTATATTAATTTTAAAGTCCTGGCAGTATTGGTTAAATGCCTTTAAAATTCTCTACTCTACTCGTGCGGTTATCTTCGGAGCAGGATATGCTGATACCCATGCCACTCTATTTGCTTTGAGGGTTTTAATGGTTTTAGCTTTGGTTTGCGCAGCACTGTTTTTTGTAACTGCAAGGAAAGAAAATTGGAAATTACCAGCTTTGGGATTGGCGGTGTTGGTTGGTGTCTCTATCTTACTGGGAGGAATCTATCCCACAATTATTCAGAGTGCAGTAGTTTTGCCTAATGAAGGCACCAAGGAGAGACCTTATATATTAAATAATATTGAAGCTACCCGGGTTGCGTATGGTTTAGAAAAGATTAAGGAGGAAGAATTTCCGGTAAAGGAAGAGATAAGTTTCGAGGATATTGAAAAAAATGATGAGACGATTAGAAATATTCGACTCTGGGATTGGAGACCTATAAAACAAACTCTAAAACAGATTCAGGCCATCAGGTTATATTATGATTTTAATAGTGTAGATGTGGACCGTTATTATTTTAACGGAAACTATCAGCAGGTGATGGTTTCTCCCCGGGAATTAGATAAAGATAAGATACCAGAACAGGCCAGGACCTGGGTAAATGAGGTATTAACTTATACTCACGGCTATGGGGTAGTGGTAAATCCGGTTAATAAGATTAGCGGAGAAGGCCTTCCCGAACTGTTGATTAAAGATATTCCTCCGGTTTCCAGCGTAAATCTGGATATTACAAGACCAGAGATTTATTATGGAGAGATAACTAAAGGTTATGTAATTGTAAAGACTAAAGCCAAAGAGTTTGATTATCCTAAAGGAGATGAGAATGTCTACAGTACCTATGCGGGTAATGGTGGGATGCCGGTCTCCTCTCTATGGAGAAGGATTCTTTTTTCTATAAAATTTTCTAATATGCAGATTTTACTCACCACTAATTTTACTCCTGAGAGTCGAATTATGATCAATCGTAATATTCAGGAGAGGGTCAATAAGGTAGCTCCTTTCCTGGGTTATGACAAAGATCCTTATATAGTAATTTCTAAGGAAGGGAAATTGTTCTGGATACAGGATGCTTATACCATATCCAGTAATTATCCTTACTCTACTCCTATTGCAGGGGGTTACTTCAATTATATTAGAAATTCGGTCAAGGTGGTAATCGATGCCTACAATGGGACAATGGATTTTTATATTATAGATCAGAAGGACCCTGTAGCTGAAGTCTATAAAAATATATTCCCACAACTGTTTAAGAACTTTGATCAGATGCCTGAGGATTTAAAGCAGCATATTCGTTATCCTAAAGACCTCTTCCAGGTACAAGCTGAGCTTTATTCTACTTACCATATGATGGACCCCGATGTATTTTATAATAAGGAAGATTACTGGACCATTCCCAATGAGATTTATGCTGAAAATGAAATCAAGATGGAGCCATATTATATTATAACCAAACTCCCGGGTCACGAAAGGGAAGAATTTATTTTGATGACTCCCTTTACTCCTTCTACCAAGAATAATATGATTGCCTGGCTGGCCGCAAAGAACGATCAACCGGATTATGGTAACTTGATTGTTTATAAATTTCCCAAGGAAAAATTAATCTTTGGCCCGATGCAGATAGAAGCGCGGATTGACCAGAATTCGGAAATCTCTCAACAATTAACCTTATGGGGACAGAAGGGTTCTACGGTTATCCGAGGAAATTTACTAGTAATCCCTATAGAAGAATCGATAATCTATGTTGAGCCTTTGTATTTGCGGGCTGAGATGGGTGAGATTCCCGAACTGAAAAGAGTAATCGTTTCCAATGGTTCTGATGTGGTGATAGGACAAAATTTGGAAGAGGCTTTAGAGAAGCTTTTTGTACGAACTTTTGAGGAAAGGGAAATCGTAATAACCGGTGAAGAAAAAACTCTTAAAGATTTAATTAAGGAAGCAGCGAGATATTACGAAAGTGCTCAAAAGTATGCCCAAGAAGGCAACTGGAGCAAATATGGAGAAGAACTGCAGAAACTTGAACAGACTCTGAAACTGTTAGAAGAGGCAAGCGAGAGAGAATGAACCTAGCGTGGAGCGTACAGCGTTTAGCGGATAGTTGTGAGCTGCAAGTGTAAGGATAAGAAAATAAAATGCTATATTCCGAGAAATATTCAGTTTTCAGTTATTGTAGGGGGCGGATTTATCCGCCCCGTTTCATTGCGGGTTCGATAAATCGAACCCCTACATTTCCATAGACAGGGTGGCACTCAATATTACTTGAGTGCCACCCTGTCCTACGTGGGGGTATAGTTTCCCATATTCCTAAACTCATTACTCATTACTCATTACATATTACATATCACTGTATCTTATCCGCTAAATCTATAATTTCCGCTTTTAAATTTTTTAAGTCCAATAAAGCAATGGTACTTTTTCCGCTGAGCCAGCCCCCGCATTCACCCGGATTTATAATGAGGGTCTTTCCGATTTTGCGTAAATCAGTTCGGTGGGTATGCCCATAGATGATTACCTCGTATTTCTGACTCTCTGCCAGAGCATCTATTAATCCTTCTTTATGCAGTATAACTATATTTTTATGATTTAAGTTCATCTGATAAGGTTCAGGATAAAGCTCTCCTATCCCCTTAAATTTTTCTTGAAGGTAAAGTTTATCTCCATCATTATTTCCGAAGACTCCTTTTAGAGGACAGTTTAGATTTTTAAATTCCAAGAAAGTAAAAGGAGAGACAAAGTCCCCCGCATGCAAAATCAGCTCAACTTTTTCCCGGTTAAAGATTTCTACCGCTTTTTTTATCTGAGGTAAATTATCATGTGTGTCCGAGATTATCCCAATTTTCATCTTGTTATACCTCCTTACATTTTTATCCATTTTATATCAAAAAACGCAAAAAAGAAAGGTTTTATAGCAATAGGGGGTCAGGTCTTGCAATATAACATATCTTTGTTATATTGCAAGACCTGACCCCCTATTTTGAAAATATTTTAGAAAAAAGAAGTATTTTTATTATTTTTATAGTATAATATATTGGTTTTAAAATAAGAGCAAAGCCATATAATCTGGTAAAAAGGAAGTAAAAACAGAAATGCCAGAAAAAATTATCGGAATTTTAGGTGGAATGGGGCCTGAGGCCACCATCGACTTATTTTATAAGATAATTAAATTTACTCCCGCAGAAAAAGACCAGGATCATTTAAGGATAATTATTGATAATAATCCCAAGATACCGGATCGGACTGCCGCTATCTTAGGAAAAGGAAAAGACCTTCTCCCTGCTTTACAGGAGACCGCAAAAAATTTAGAAAAAGCCGGAGCAGATTTCATAATTATCCCCTGCAACACTGCTCATTATTTCCTTCCCTTAATTCAAGAAAGTGTCAAAATACCGATATTAAATATGATTGAAGAGGCTGCTGAAGAGACCCAGCAAAGAATTCCCCAAATACAAAAAGTAGGTTTGTTAGCTTCCATAGGTACTTATAAAACGGAAATTTATCATCAACAATTTAAAAAATTTAATATTGAAGTTATTTCTCCTGAGGAGAAAGATAAAGAAGAAGTTATGAAAGCAATCTATGCGGTTAAGGCAGGAAATTTATCTGAGGGGATTAAAAAAAATATTCTAAAAATCGCTCAAAAATTAGTCGATAAAGGAGCAGAAGCAATAATTGCCGGTTGTACCGAGATTCCTCTAATCCTAAAAGAGGGAGATGTCTCGGTACCGATAATAGACCCGACCCAGGTTTTGGCTAAAGCTGCCGTTCAGAAAGCGAGGTTATAGTAGGATAGGTGTTTCTCCTGTCTATAAGCATATAAAATTTTAGACAAGTACATTAAATTATGATAAAATCTTTAATAAATATATTGTAAAACCGTAATAAGATAAGGACTAAACAAGGGAGGAGCATCGGTGGAGAAAGATATAGAATTTGTTAAAGAAATTGCCTCAAAAGAGAAGAACTTTCCACAATGGTATGTGGATGTAGTAAGAAAAGCAGAACTGGCTGATTATACTACCATAAAAGGTTGTATGGTAATCAGACCTTACGGATATGGCCTGTGGGAGAATATGCAAGCCGGTTTAGACAGAAGGATTAAAGAAACCGGGCATAAGAATGCTTATTTCCCTTTGTTTATTCCCGAGAGCTTATTAAAGAAAGAAGCAGAACATGTAGAGGGTTTTGCTCCAGAAGTTGCCTGGGTTACTCATGGTGGAAACCAGAAATTAGAAGAAAGATTGGCAGTTCGCCCTACATCAGAGGCAGTTATTTGCAGTCTTTATTCTAAATGGGTCAGGTCCTGGAGAGACCTTCCTATCCTTTTAAACCAATGGGTAAATATTGTACGTTGGGAGAAAGTAACCCGTCTTTTTTTAAGGACTACCGAGTTTCTCTGGCAGGAAGGCCATACTGCCCACAAGTCCGAGCAAGAGGCAGAAGAAGAGACCTTAAAAATATTAAATCAGGTTTATCGGGATTATATTGAAAAAGACCTGGCTATCCCGGTAATTGTGGGGCGGAAGACTGAAAAAGAAAAATTTGCCGGGGCATTACACACTTATACCTTAGAAGCCCTTATGGCTGATGGTAAAATGCTGCAAGCCGGAACTTCGCATAACCTGGGACAAAATTTTGCTAAAGCTTTCAATATTAAATTTTTAGATGAAGACCAGAAAGAAAAATATGTCTGGCAGACCTCCTGGGGGACGACTACCAGATTAGTCGGAGCCCTGGTTATGGTGCACGGTGATGAACGGGGTTTAAAATTACCTCCCAAGGTTGCCCCTGTTCAGGTAATCATAGTGCCTATTATGTTTGATAAAACCAAGAAAGAAGTTTTAGAGAAAGCCGAGAGTATCCGCACTATTTTGAAGAAAGATTTTAGGGTTGAGATTGATACTCGAGATGGATATACCCCTGGTTGGAAATTCAACGAATGGGAGATGAGAGGAGTTCCTTTAAGACTGGAGATCGGGCCTAAAGATATGGCTCAGGGACAGGTGATGCTGGCGAGAAGAGATACCGGGGAAAAGATAGCCGTAAAAGAAGAAAAATTAGCAGAGACAGTGAAAGAATTACTGAATAATATTCAAGAAAATCTTTTTACCAGAGCCAAAAAATTTTTAGAAGAAAATATTCGCGAGACCTCCGATTATAACGAATTTACAAAAATTATCGAAAAGCAGAGAGGATTAATCAAGACTTATTGGTGCGGAAGCAAAGATTGTGAAGATAAGATAAAAGAAGAGACCAAAGCAAGCATAAGATGCATTCCTTTTGAGCAAGAAGAAGTTTCGGGAAAATGTATTTATTGTGGGAAGGAACCTTCTACTTTAGTGTATTTTGCCCGAGCTTATTAAAAAATTATAAGATAAAGGAGGGTAAAAAAAATGGCCGAAGTACTGATTGGAAAAGTAACTGATTACTTTGCTAAAATAGGTGTTGCTGCTTTAGTTATTAACAATGGAGAATTAAGTTTGGGTGATACCATTCATTTTGTTGGGCATACTACTGATTTTGAACAAAAAATAAATTCTATGCAAATAGAACACCAAGCTGTAGATTCTGCCAAAACCGGCGATGGTATAGGCATTAAAGTAAAAGATAGAGTTCGCCATGGCGATAAAGTATATAAAGTTACCGCTTAGATTAAATTATTATTATATATAAGGTCATTCCTATTTCCTCAGGAATGACCTTTATTTATTTCTTTTTACTTTCATTTGGACTTAGTTTTTCCAGAAAAGGTTTAATCAAGTCGATAGGTATAGGAAATAGAGTAGTAGAATTTTTCTCAGTTGCAACTTCAGTTAAGGTCTGTAAGTATCTAAGTGTTAAAGCAATGGGCTCTTTGGCAATTCTATCTGCAGCTTTGACTAATTTTTCTGAGGCTTGGTATTCTCCTTCAGCATGAATTATCTTTGCCCTTCTTTCTCTTTCTGCTTCAGCCTGTTTAGCCATAGCTCTTTTCATACCTTCTGGCAATTCAATGTCTTTAGTTTCTACCGCAGTAACCTTAATTCCCCAGGGACCAGTATGTTCATCCACAATTTTTTGCAGGGTCTGATTTATTTTTTCTCTCTGTGATAATATTTCATCTAATTCCATCTGCCCTAAGACGCTGCGCAAGGTAGTTTGGGCAATTTGAGAGGTAGCATTGACAAAATTTTCTATTTCTACAATCGCATTTTCTGGGTTAACTACTCTAAAATAGATTACTGCATTAACTTTAACCGGAACTGTATCTCTGGTGATTACTTCCTGTGCCGGGACATCCATAGTAATAATCCGGAGACTTACCCTTACTATTCTATCTACAATAGGGATTAAAAGAATCAACCCCGGACCTTTAGCGCCGACCAATCTTCCCAATCTGAAGATTACTCCTCTTTCGTATTCCCGCAGTATTTTTACAGCCTGAGATAATATTAGTAAAACTATTATTAGAATTCCCAGGTAAATTTGTAGATTAGCAATTATATCCATTTCAACTTACTCCTTTCGCTCATATTTTTTAACTATAAGATTAAGGCCTTTTACTTCTAATACTTCCACCTCTTCTCCTTCTTTAATTTTTTCTCCTTTGGTGGAAGCCTGCCACCTTTCTCCGTGAACAAAGATGGTGCCTTCCGGAGTAAGGTCAGTTTTGGTAATTCCTACTTTTCCCAAAAGACCTTCTCTGCCGGTAACCGGCTTTTTCCATTGAATTTTAATTCCTTTACTTAGAGCAAAGATAAAGAAAGCTGCAGTGGCAAGAGACATAGAGATAATTAATCCTAAGGAAATCCTTAAAAAAGGAGCTGTGGCTTTAGATAACATAAATGAACCTAAAATAAGGGAGGTAACTCCCCCTGCAGTGAGGAGTCCGAAGGTAGGAGTATATACTTCTATAACAAATAGTACAATACCGAATATGATGAGCAGAAGTCCTCCATAATTTATAGGTATACTTTGGAAGGCTACAAAGGCTAAGATAAGAGATATTCCCCCCACAATTCCCGGGAAGAAAGAACCGGGATTGCTAAATTCACCCAGGATGCCGTATATTCCTAAGAATAATAAGATATAAGCTACATTGGGATTGGTCAAGGAATGAAGAAATAAATCTTTATAACTCATCTTTACAGAGATTATTTCTGCGTCTCTGGTCTTAAGCACTCTGGTCTCAATTGCTGTAGTCACTCTTACTCCATCAATAATTTCTATTAATTCATCTATATCATTTGCGATAAATTCTATTATCCCGATCTCGATGGCTTCCTGTTCGGTAATAGATGCACTTTCTCTTACTGCCTTTTCCGCCCACTGGGCATTTCTTCCCCTCTTTTCAGCAATGGTCTTAATATATGCTGCGGCATCATTTTCCATTTTAGCTTTCATTTCTTCATCAATCTCTCCTTCGCCTAAAACTACGGGGTGAGCAGCACCAATATTAGTTCCTGGAGCCATAGCGGCAATGTTACTGGCTAAAGTGATGAACACCCCTGCTGAGGCTGCTCTGCCACCTGAAGGAGAGATATAAACTATTATAGGGATAGTAGAATTTAACATCTTTTTAATAATGTCTCTCATTGAGGTATCCAGCCCCCCGGGAGTATCTAATTGTAGGATTAAACATTCTGCCTCTTCTGCTTCAGCATCTTCAATCCCCTCGACTACGTATTGAGAGGTAATGGGGTTTATTATGCCATTTAGCTGGAGAAGATAGATAATAGATGAATTAGGAGTAGTGTAATTTTCTTTCAAAGAGTAAAAGAAAATACATATTAAAATAAGAAAGAAGATAATTGTCCTTTTTTTCATATTCATCTCTCCTTTCCCTTTATTTATAAGAGAAAGTAATGACGAAGAAGATAAATTCTTATTTGCATAATAATTATATCATAATTTTTCTAAAATAGCAGGAATTTTAGAATAAGTGTAGAATATAGTGATAAGTGATGGGTTAATAGTTTTTAGTTTATAGTTTCGTTTAGAGTGACAAGCTACCAGAAATCAGTTTTCAGTTAAAGGTAGAGACACGATGCATCGTGTCTATTCAATTCAACACAGCACGCTGTGTTGCTACATCAGGACAGGGGTCTCGCCTGTTTATTAATTTAAGGTAGGGGTTCGATTCATCGGGCCCACTGTAATAAATTGAGGTAAAAAATGAAACAGCAAGATTTAACAGAAGAATATTTTATGCCCGGAGATTGGATCGAAATAGCTAACATAATTTTGAAGAGCAGGGGAGCAGTATTAGTATTAGGGGCAACCGATGCCGGCAAGAGTATCTGTACTCTATTATTTGCTAATTTTTGGACTAAACATGGGAGGAAAGTCGGAATTGTCGATGTGGATATGGGGCAATCAGACTTAGGGCCTCCTACTACTATGGGTATGGCGTTAATTAATAAGCCAGCAAAGAGCTCAAAAGAGTTCTCAGCAGATACTCTCTATTTCATAGGGTCAACTTCGCCATTAAATTATTTTTTATCCACTATTTGTGGCACTAAAAAGTTAATTGATGAAGGGAAGAAGAAAGGGGCAGAAATAATAATCGTTGATACTACCGGATTAGTAAAAGGGAATCCCGGCCGTACTTTAAAAGAAAATATGATTGATATAATTTCTCCTTCTCATATCATTGCCTTACAGAGGAGAGATGAACTGGAACACATTTTAAAAAATATTAATTTAACCGATGGAATTATTATTCATCGTTTGTCTCCTTGTACTGAAGTAAAAAGAAAAACTTATTTTCAGCGTCGGAAGGCAAGAGAAGAAAAGTTTGGAAAATATCTCAAAAGAGCCTCTTCTTTAAAAATTAATTTAAGCAATTTGAATATTAAGGGAAGCTATTATTGTTCCGGTGTTGCTTTAGGAGAAGAAGACCTCTCTTTTTTAGAAAAAACTTTAATGACTGAGATAATTTATGCTGAGAAGACGTCAGAAGGGATATTTATAATTACAAAAGAAGAATCGTTTAAAAGATTAAGTGGATTCTTCCATACGAAGAAGAAATTTAACGTAGAAAAATTAATTATAACCGAAGAAGATAAATTTAAAAATTTATTGGTTTCTCTTGATAACCAACAAGGATTTGTGGTAAGTTTAGGTATTATTCAAAAGTGTGATTTTAAAAGAAAAATATTTACTGTTTTTGCTCCCTTAGAAGAAAAAGATTTATCCAAAGTTTTCAGTCTAAAATTCGGAGCTATTCAATTAGGTTTAGATGGGGAAGAGCTGGGAAAAGTTTATCCCGGGGAGATATAATCGTATATCGTATGTCGTATATCGTATATCATGAAGAGGAAGAGCGTAGAGCGGGTAGCGTATAGGATATTAGTTATCCAGTTACCCGGTTACCCAGTTAAGACAAAGATTGGTTGGCCAGTTATAAGATATAAGGTACAAGATAAAACTGTAGGACAGGCGTCTCGCCTGTCTCTGAATTAAAGTAGGGGTTCGATTTATCGAACCCGCAAAATTACGGGGCGGATGAATCCGCCCCGTATATAAAAATTACATGCTGTATGCTAATAGTCGCGATAGGCAATACGATATACGATATACGAAAAAGTTTTAAATTTTCAGTCTAATTAGGACAAACATCTTGCTAATCCAAAACTATACGCTAAACGCTGTACGCTATACGCTAACCATACACTAACGACTATTTTAATTGGAGTAAACATATTGGAAAAGAAGGAAAAAGAAGGAATAATATTTGTAATCATCACTATTTTTATCGCCGGAGCTCTACCCATCATTATTAAGTATGGCACAGGATTAATAAATCCTTTGTTCTTTGCCACAGTCAGCAGTCTAATAGCCGGTATTTTTCTCTTTCTATTGGCCACCCTTAAAGGGAACTGGAGAATATTATTTGATAAAAAATATTTTTTTCACCTTTTATTAATCGGTTTTTTCGGCATTACCCTTTCTAATATCTGTTTCTTCTTCGGAGTTACCCTGACCAGCGGGATTAATTCTTCTATTTTATTAGTAATAGAGCCATTATATGCCATCTTTATCGGCTATATATTATTAAATGAGAAAATTACTTTAAAGCAGATGTTTTTTACTTTTATAATTATGCTGGGGACTATGGTGGTAGTATCCAGAGCAAAATTTAGTTTAAATTGGGGAGACTTACTGGTCCTATTAACTCCCCTCTGCTGGCAGATAGCCCATTTTTTCAGCAAGAGATTGATGGCTTCCTATAAAGAGATTACCCCGATGCTGATAGCCACGGCAAGGACCTTATATGGGGGGACTTTTTTATTTATTCTGAGCAGCATAGAAGGCGCAAATCAATATGGCAAATTAGGAATCACCAATATCTTGTTATTATTAATATTTCAGGGCATTATAGGTTTTGCCTTACATTATTTTATCTGGTATGAAGCCATCAAGAGATTGAATTTATCTAAGGCCACCACCCTGGTCTCTGTCTATCCTACTTTTTCTATTGTATTAGCCTGGTTTATATTAAAAGAAGTCCCTAACTTTTTTCAATTAGCCGGATTTGGTATAATAATACTGGGAATATTTGGATTATCGAGGATTAAAAGTGAACATAGAGAAAAGAATGTGCTATAGACATTCTACCGGGTAAAGCGAATATAAATAATACTATGTTTTTATATCATGGTTACTACCCAAAAAGTAAACAAAATAGTAAAGTAGGAGCACGATGCATCGTGCCCACAAGAACTTAAAATAAATTTAAAGGAGGGTGAATATTGTGTTAAGAATCAATAGAGACAAATTGGTGATGATTTCTATTCAAGGGAGAGTAAGTTATCCGGTAAGAAGAGGACCCTACAGGATTACTTATGACGGCAAACCGGTAGTAGTGCCTGGAGTTGGAGGGATAACTTACAATATCAAAGTTGGAGATTGTGCTTTCGGTTGGGAGGCCGACCATGTAGAACCAGGAGTTTCCACAGTGGTAAATGAAGAAAAGAGAGATGAAGGACCTAATTGTGCCTATAATATATTAGCCTGTATGGGAAATCAAGCTCGGGTAGTAAGTGGAGAAGCCAAAGGTGCATTAGGAGTAGTAACCGGACATCATGGAGGGATTGAACATGTCTTAATCGATTTTGATCAGGAAACTTTAGAAAAACTTTGTATTGGAGATAAAATTTTGGTTAAAGCTTACGGACAAGGTTTAAAATTAATAAACTATCCCGAGATAAAAATTTTTAATTTAGATCCTTCTTTGTTAGAAAAGATGAATATCAAAGAGATAGGTGATGGCACTATTAATGTACCGGTTACCTGTGAGATTCCAGCTAAACTGATGGGCTCCGGATTGGGTGCAGCTAGTGTGGCCAGTGGAGATTATGATATTACCACTGCTGATAAGAAGATGGTAGAAAAATATAAATTAGATCAGCTTAGATTTGGAGATATTGTAGTTATTAGTGATGCAGATAATACTTATGGAAGGAGTTATAGAGAAGGGGCGGTTTCTATAGGGATAGTGGTTCATAGTGATTGTGTAATTGCCGGGCATGGTCCTGGAGTAGCTACCCTCCTAACTTCAACAACCAGCAAGATTAAATTTCACATAGATGTTGATGCCAACATCGCTAATTATCTGAACATTGGCACGAAAAGAAAATAATAATGTATAATATGTAGGGGCAGACCTTGTGTCTGCCCATAAAAAGCGTATCGCCATACGCCCTAAATGATCTACATAAAACAATAGACAGGCGTCTCGCCTGTCTATTGTTTTATAAGGAAGATGCTTATCAATTAATATAAATGTTCGATTTATCTAACCCATAATTAATAAATCCCACCTAAAAAATTACCATTTCAATTAATCCTTTAATAAAAGTTTAAAAATTTCCTCTATAATATATTGACACGTATAACCCTTTATGATATTTTAATGATAACGTTATCGGTAACGTTAACGAAAGGTAAGAAATAATATGAAGTATATAACTTTAAAGATGGTAGCTGAAAGAGCAGAAGTTTCTGTAAATACAGCATCGAGAGCAATTAATAATAAGCCGGATATTAATCTTGAAACCAAAAAGCGGGTACTCCAGATTGCCAAAGAATTAGGATATATCCGTAATGCAGCAGCTGTGGCCTTGAGAACCAAGAAAACGGGAACAATAGGAGTGGTAATTGCAGACAACAGGAATCCATTCTATGCTGAGGTTTTAAATGGAATGGAAGAAGCAGCCAGGGAGAAAAATTATCATATAATTCTTGCTAACACCCAAAGGGATTACAAGAAAGAAGAAGAAGCAATAAATTTATTATTAGCAAAGCGAGTAGATGGATTACTTATCACTCCGGTTCAAGATAAAGATGATGATATAAAGAATCTCATCGATGCAAATATCCCCTTTGTGATTGTGGGTAGAGATTTTGAAAATATTGAGGTAGATGCTGTTTACAACGATGAAGTCAAAGGTGGTTTTTTAGCAACCGAGTATCTGATTAACAAAGGACATAAAAGGATAGCTTTAATAAACGGTTTCCTGCACAAGTCACCAGCAAAAGGCAGATTAGAAGGGTACAAGAAGGCCTTAAAAAAATACGGTATACCTTTTGATGATGCCCTGGTAAGTTTTGGGGATATAGATGTTAAAGATGGGCACGAAAGGACGAAGCAGCTGCTGGAAAAAGAATTAAATTTTACCGCTATCTTTGCTTACAACGATATGATGGCCTTTGGGGCTATGCAAGCCATAAAAGAAAAAGGCCTAAGAATACCCGAGGATATAGGATTGGTCGGTTATGATGATATCCCCTTCAGTTCACTTATAAGTCCGTCATTAACTACAATTGGATTAAAGAAACAGGATTTAGGGATAGAGAGTGTTGAATTATTACTTTCTCGAATAAATGGTAACCGGAAAAAGATAAAAAAGGTAATGCTAAGAGTAGAACTTCAGATAAGAGAAACTTAAACTATAATGTTGGGGATAAATTTAAGCATTCAGAGGGGGTGAAAATGGTAAAAACACAGTATTAGTATATATTCAAATTAGGTACTGTAAATTTGAAAGTTAAATTTAAATTAAGAAGGAGGAATCTATTATTATGTTAAAGAGAAAATTTATAATTTTGGTTGTAGTTTGTTTGTTTTTAATTGTAAGTAGTATTACATATGCAGAATCTACAGAAAAGTCGGGCGAAATAACAATTTGGTCGTGGGATCCTAACTTTAATATTCCAATTATGAAAGAAGCAGCGGAAAGATACGCTAAAGACAATCCTAAAGTGACATTCGAAATTACTGATCTTGCCAAGGCAGACGTGGAACAGAAATTGCATATAAACCTGGCTTCTGGTGTAACGGCTGGATTGCCTGATATTGTTCTTATTGAGGACTATAATGCACAAAAATACCTTCAATCATATCCGGGAGCTTTTGCAGATCTGACAGACAAGATTAAATTCAGTGACTTTGCAAATTACAAGGTTGGTCTTATGACCTTGGATGGAAAAGTTTACGGTGTTCCCTTTGATTCAGGTGTGAGCGGTTTGTTTTATAGAACGGATTATCTTGAAAAGGCAGGTTACAAGTCAGAAGACTTGAACAATATCACCTGGGATAAATTTATAGAAATTGGCAAAAAGGTTAAAGAAAAGACCGGCAAAGCTATGATTGGATTTGGTCTGGACGATGGCGGTCTGATGAGAATAATGATGCAGTCGGCCGGGAAGTGGTATTTTGACGACAAGGGGAATGTTAATTTATCAAATAATGATGCATTAAAAGAAGCGTTTAAAACATACAAAGCAATTGTTGATTCAGGTATCATTAAGAAAACAAGCGGCTGGAGTGAATGGGTTGCAGCATTCAATAACGGTGATACTGCATCAGTTATAACCGGTGTATGGATTATAGGCTCTGTGAAGGCGGATGAAGCCTCGTCAGGTAAATGGAAAGTTGCTACCACACCTCGCTTAAATATAGCCGGTGCAGTCAATGCTTCTAATCTTGGCGGCTCAAGCTGGTATGTACTTGAAAATTCAAAGAACAGGGATCTTGCAATAGATTTTCTTAACCAGATTTATGCCGGCGACATCGATTTCTACCAGAAAATCTTGATGGACAGGGGAGCTGTTGGTACATATTTGCCAGCCCAGAGTGGTGCTGCTTACTCTAAGGAAGATGAATTTTTCAGTGGACAAAAGGTTTACACAGACTTCTCAGGATGGATAAAGGCAATACCTGCAATAAACTATGGAATATATACATATGAAGCAGATGCAGCGATATTTACAGTAATGCCGGATGTATATTCGGGGAAAATTTCGATTGAGGATGCATTAGAAAAGGCAGAAGAACAGTTGAAAAATCAGATTAATAGATAGAATTAACATTTTATTTATCAATAAAGCTGATTAATAAAAAGGAGAGGAATAATACTTGGCCAAATACTTGTATTATTCCTCTTTTAAAATAAATATTGTTTAACACGAAGCCTTATAATGCAATGAGCAAAACAAATTTTCCTTGAAAGGAGAGGTGAGAGTTTTATGACGGAGAAAGGCATAAGCAGATCATTCATAAAACCAAGGGACAAGTATGGATGGCTGTTTATATCTTTGGCATTGATATTACTTGGAGTCCTTTTGTTTTATCCCATCGTTTATTCCCTTTATTTGTCCACTATGTCATCAAAAGGTATTGTACAGAAATTTATTGGTTTTGGCAATTATGTAAAGCTTTTTCAAGACTCTATGTTTATACTGGCCTTAAAAAATACATTAACTTTTTTCCTTATTCAAGTTCCGATAATGTTATTTTTAGCCCTTATACTTGCAAATATTTTAAACGACAAAACAATAAAGTATAGAGGCATTTTTAGAACGGCATTTTTCCTGCCGGCTGTAACATCATTGATTGCATATACCATTCTTTTCAAAATGATGTTTTCCCTTGATGGATTTATCAATGGTGTACTGCTAAGCGTGCATATTATCAAATCGCCTATTCCCTGGCTACTCGATCCTTTTTGGGCTAAGGTAACGTTAATCACTGGCTTGACATGGAGATGGACTGGATACAATATGATTTTCTATCTATCAGCCTTACAGAATATACCAGAGGAAATATATGAAGCAGCGAAAATTGATGGTGCAAATAAAGTAAAACAATTTTTTTATATCACAATACCCTTATTAAAACCTTTGATTCTGTTTACAGCAATTATGTCGACAATAGGTACATTACAATTGTTTGACGAGCCGATGAATCTTTCACAAGGTGGTGTCACTTCTGCAACTATTGGCCCAGGCAATTCACTATTAACCTTGTCTGTATATGTTTATAATTTATGCTTCAAGTATATGCCAAACTTTGGATACGCAGCTACAGTCTCATATGCAATTGTTCTAATTGTAGCGTTATTTTCTATAATTCAATTTAAATTAATGGGTGATAAAAAATGAAAAAAAATTACAGCATAAATAGAATTTTAGTATATGTTTTTCTTGTATTTGCGTTTATCGTATCAGTGTTTCCCTTTTATTGGATGGTTGTGGGTATGACGAACAATGCAGTAGACGTCATAAAAGGCAAAATGACTTTTGGTAATCAAATGTTAAGTAATATTACTACCTTGTTTACTACATATAATATGGTCAGAATACTGCTCAATTCCCTGAAAGTAACAGGATTCACTGTGTTAGGCATCTTAATTGTATCATCGATGGCAGCATACGGCTTTCAAATATATTCCTCTCCTGCACGTGAAAAAGTATATGGCCTCATCATACTGTTCATGATGGTTCCGTTTATAGCTCTTATGATACCTTTGTTCCGGCTTATTGTAAAAATGCATTTGCTCAATACACATAGTGGATTGGTATTGACTTCGATTGCATCCATTTTCATTATATTTTTCTTGCGGCAGAGCTTTAAAGCTTTCCCGTATGAGATCATTCAAGCAGCACGTGTGGATGGGGCAGGAGAATTCCGTATATTCTTTTCCATTTTTATACCATCAATGAAATCTAGCTACGCAGCTGCTGCTATTTATTCTTTTATGGCAAGCTGGAATGCTTATTTGTGGCCCCTCATTATTTTGCAGACGGACAAACAGAAGACGGTCACCTTAATGATATCCTCGATGTCATCTGCATATTTTCCAGAGTGGGGGGTTATTATGACGGCAATAGTTATTGCTACCTTGCCTATAATAATTGTATTCTTCGGATTTCAGAAGTATTTTGTACAAGGTATGTTAGGTTCATCACTAAAACAATGATAGAGGGAAGTAATGAAAAATAAATTATCAAGAATAATTGATAGAAGAAAGGGAATTTCTATAATGAAATACAGAAAAGTATTGAATTTTAATACGGATTGGTATTTTCTGGATAAAGATATAGAAAATGCAAAAAATATACACCCCGGTGATAATAAACTTGTAAAAGTTAATCTACCACATTCTAATAAAATTGTACCCCACCACTATTTTGAGGAAAAGGATTATCAATTTATTTCTTGGTATTACCGCAATTTCTATATAAATAAAGAATATAAAGGAAAAAGAATAATTGTAGAATTCGATGGTGTTATGAGTGTTGCAAATATCTATGTTAACGGTGAATTTATTGGGGAGCATAAAGGTGGATATACTTCTTTTTCTTTTGATATTACCGATTATATAAATTTTGAGGGGAAAAATATAATTACTGTTAGAGTAGATTCTACCCGCAGAATTGATATCCCACCTGAAGGTGGATTAGTTGATTATATGCTTTTCGGAGGAATTTACCGCAATGTCCGTCTAATGATAGTTGAAAACATACATGTTAGTTGGTCTTTTATAGAAGTTATAGAGGTAACTAAAAAGTTAGCGACAATTCATCCGAAATTTGAATTAAATAATTTAGATAATAAGAATAAAAAAGCTACAATAATTACCCAGCTGATAGATCAAAATAATAAGACAGTAATAACTAAAGAAACAGCTTTGGTTATTAAAGCTGGTAAAAACACAATTAAACAGGAACAAATTTCTTTTTCGAAACCAGAACTGTGGCATCCCAATCATCCGTATCTTTATGATGTATATACGCAAGTTAAAATTGACAATAGAATTTGTGATGATTTTAACACAAAAATAGGCATTAGAAAATTTGAATTTAAAGATGATGGAAAATTTTATATTAATGGTAAATCTTTCAAGTTAAGAGGGCTTAATCGCCATCAAATGTTTCCCTACCTTGGTGGGGCTATGCCAGATCGGGGTCAACGGAAGGATGCTGAAATACTTAAATACGATCTGGGAGTAAATTTCGTTCGTTCTTCTCATTATCCAGCCAATCCTTCTTTTCTTACTCGTTGTGACGAAATAGGGCTTTTGGTATTAGAGGAGATACCGGGGTGGCAATATATAGGTGACGAAGAATGGAAGAATTTAGCTAAAAAAAATGTAAAAGAAATGATTGTTCGTGACCGTAATCATGCGAGTATTTTCCTTTGGGGGGTTCGAATCAATGAATCTAAGGATGATCATGATTTTTATTTAGACACAAATCGGATTGCGCATTCTTTGGATAGTAGTAGAAAAACTTGTGGTGTCCGCAATTTTCGGGAGAGTGAATTCCTTGAAGACGTATTTAGCTACAATGATTTTGAACATAATTTAGAGGGGGAAATAAAATCTCCAAATCATATTCCTTATATGATTACTGAATATATGGGCCATATGTACCCGACTAAGTCATATGATAGTGTAGAGCGGTTAATTAAACATGCAGTATATCATGCAAAGATTCAAAATTGCCAGTATGGGATACACAATATAGCAGGAACATCTGGTTGGTGTGCTTTTGATTATAACACACATGTTTATTTTGGTTCCGGAGATAGAATCTGTTATCATGGAGTATGTGATATTTTCCGTTTACCCAAATTCGCGGCTTATTTTTATAAAAGCCAAATGGATCCGGAAGTAGAAAAAGTTGTATTTATTGCCAGATATTTTACCCCTTCCTTCAATGAAGACTATGGAGATGAAATCATTATCTTTAGTAATTGTGATGAGATTGATTTATATGTAGGGGAAAAATATATAAATTCTGCTAAACCTGATCGAATTAATTATTCAAATTTACCTCATCCTCCCTTTATTTTTAAAAATTGCGTGTTATATGAATGGGCAGCAAAATGGGGAGCAGATAACATTATTAGTCTTAAAGCAATAGGAAAAATAAACGGCAAAGAAGTGGTCCAACATGAAATTTTTCCCTTTGGCAGGCCTGATAAATTATTATTGAAGCCCGATTATACAGAATTAATTGCTGATGGAGCCGATTGTGTAAGAGTTGTAATTGAATTACAAGATAAAAATAGTCAAATATTACATTTGTCTCATTATCCTGTTTTTTTTGAAATGTCAGGTCCCGGTAAGTTAATTGGTGAGAATCCTTTTAGCCTGGAAGCGGGGAGGGGAGCGATATTTCTTCAAGCAGGTCGTGAACCCGGAAAAATAGGTTTAAAGGCTTATGTTAATGAATTGCCACCTGCTGAAATTATAATTAATAGTATTGCTATGCAAGAAGAAACTGTGCCAGTCAAGAAGTTGTAAAAAATCTATAGCATAGAAGATGGAGCGAGGAAATTGTCTATCAAAATATTAAATAATGATGAAAAAAAATGGTTTTTAGAAACTAAAAATACAGCTTATGTAATAGGGGTAGATGAAAATAAAAATTTGCAACATCTTTATTGGGGAGAAAAATTTCCCTATATTAGTGATTACCCAAGAGCGCTTCTGCAACAAGATTTACCCTTTGATAATTTTGAACAGATAATCAAAGAAGAATTTTCTCCTTGGGGCGGAATTCGTTATAAAGAACCCGGATTAAAAGTTATTTATGAAGACCAAGTGCGAGATTTAATTTTAAAATATAAAACTTATAAGCTAATTGATAGCGATAAATGTAAAACACTTATTATTTATCTTATTGATTCAGCATATAATTTAGAAGTTGAGTTGAATTATCGGTTAATCGAGGAATATGATTTAATCGAGCGTTGGGTTAATGTAAAAAATAAAGGTAGCCAGTCAGTTCAAATTAAACAAATATTATCTGCTCAATGGCATCTGCCAGATATGCAAAATTATAGGTTAAGTTATTTATATGGTCGTTGGGCTAGTGAAACCAGGCTGTCGAGAACAGAATTGTCCTATGGCAAAAAGATATTGGAAAGTCGTCGAGGAATTACTAGTCACCATTTTAACCCTTGGTTTGCTGTGGATAATGGGCAAGCTGATGAGGACTTCGGAAAGGTGTATTATGGTATTTTAGGTTGGAGCGGAAATTGGAAAATTGTTTTTGAAAAAGATTCTTACGATCGATTACAAATTGCTGGAGGGATAAATGATTTTGATTTTTCATGGCAATTAAAACCTGGTGAGTGTTTTGTTACACCTAAATTTGTTGCTGGTTATACTGATAATGGATTTGGAGATGCCAGTCGTAAATTACATCATTATCAATTAGATTATATTTTACCAGGAAATTTAAATCATAAAATAAGACCTGTTCTTTATAATTCTTGGGAAGCTACCAAATTTAACGTAAATGAAGAGGAGCAAAAAAAGTTAGCTGAAAAAGCGGCCAGTTTGGGTGTTGAATTGTTTGTACTTGATGATGGGTGGTTTGGAGAAAGAAATGATGATGCAGCCGGATTAGGTGATTGGTATGTCAATAGAAAGAAATTTCCTCATGATTTAACAAGTTTGATTTCTTATGTGAATGAATTAGGAATGGATTTTGGTCTATGGGTTGAACCGGAAATGGTTAATAAGAATAGTAAATTATATAATCTACATCCGGATTGGGTTTATCATTTTCCCAACCGTCCTCGCTCTGAATCAAGGAATCAGCTTGTTTTAAATTTGGCTAAAAAAGAAGTTGTGGAATATATATATAATTTTATGAATAAATTGTTAGATACTTATAATATAAAATTTATTAAGTGGGATATGAACAGAGCTTTCAGTGAACCAGGCTGGACTGAAGCCCTTAAATCCCAACAACAAGAGATTTGGGTTCGCCATGTTCAAGGCCTTTATCAGATTTTAGATAGATTACGAAGAAAACATCCTGAAGTTATTTTCGAATCTTGTTCCGGTGGAGGAGGTAGGGTTGATTTGGGTATTTTAGAAAGGACAGACCAAGTTTGGGTAAGTGATAATACGGATGCCTTTGATCGCCTAAAGATTCAAGAAGGATTCTCTTACGCATATACCCCAAAAATTATGATGTCATGGGTAACCGATTCACCTCATTGGTTAAATCATAGGAAACTAAGTCTTGAATACAGATTTAATGTTGCTATGATGGGGAGTATGGGTGTTGGTGGAAATTTAAATAGCTGGTCTAAAACTGAGATGAAATTAGCTAAAGAAAAAATAAGGCAGTATAAAAAAATAAGAGAAATAATTCAACATGGAGATCAATATCGTTTATTGCCAACCTGGAAGGGAAATTTAGTTGCGGTTGAGTATGTAAGCAAAGATAAAAATTTAGTTATTCTGTTTGTATTTCTACATTCTCAACAGTTCGGAGAAAAAGTACCTTCGGTAAAATTAAAAGGGCTTATCAGTGATTCTTTATACCAATTTCAAGATGGAAATAAAAAAGTAATTTTAAGCGGTAAGGCTTTAAAGGAAATAGGAGTGAAAGTTGATTTAAAAGGTGATTTTGATAGTAAGTTAATTATTCTTGAGAAGGAAAATAAGAGAAATGATTAAGAGATATAAGAAAGTTAATTATTGGACTTTTAAAATATTTTAACGAAAAATAATTTGTGAAAAATAATATGGAATTGGCATAAGGAAGGAAATTTTTATGCAGATAAATAAGAAAAGAATTAAAAAAGAAGATGGACGTTATTTGATTTATTATACTTTTAGTGATACTGAAGAAGAAAAGGAGGGCAGGGATGTTAGAGCTGAGATGGAATCCCATCCTGAAGCAATGGATAATAGTAGCCACTCATCGACAGAACAGGACTTATAAACCTCCGAAGAATTATTGTCCCCTCTGTCCTACTAAAAAAGGTGGATTGCCTACAGAAGTACCAGCGGAAGATTATGATATAGTGGTTTTTGAAAATAAATTTCCTTCTTTGCAAAAAGAGTCGTCAGAAACAATAGTTTCAAGTTCACAATTTTTTAAACATGGTAAGGCTCAGGGAATTTGTGAGGTAGTTCTATTTGCTTCTGACCATGATGGGATTATGTCAGAAAAACCCTTGAGTCGTTATATTAAACTGATAAAAGTATGGAGAGATCGCTATCAGGAGTTAGGGGGTAAAGATTATATCGATTATGTCTTTATCTTTGAAAATAAAGGGGAAGAAGTAGGAGTGACTCTTCATCATCCTCATGGTCAGATATATGCCTACCCTTTTATTCCGCCCATTATCGAACGGGAACTGGATTCCAGCAAAGAATATTTAGAAAAAGAAAGGGAATGTCTCTTCTGTAAGACCTTAAAAGAAGAAAAAGAAGATGGCAGACGAATTATTATTAGTAATAATTCTTTTACCGCGCTGGTCCCTTTTTCTGCTTCTTACACTTATGAGGTGCATATCTATGCTAATAACCACCTTCCTTCTTTTAATGATTTTTCAGAAAAAGAAGAAATTGATTTAGCGGCAATTTTAAAAACAATATTAATGAAATTTGATAATCTTTTTGGATTTGTCTTTCCTTATATCATGTCCATTCATCAACAACCTACTAATGGGACAGGCAAAGCATATTCTCATTTTCATATTGAATTCTATCCCCCTTATCGGACAAAAGATAAACTTAAATATTTGGCTGGAAGCGAGATAGGGATGGGTGCTTTTATCAATAATTCTTTACCTGAAGAAAAAGCTCAAGAATTAAGAAATACGCCACCTGAAAAAGTAGTTTGCTATTAAAGGTTTCCGAATTAAAACAAAATTGAGTGGAAGATTAATTATAGACATAATTGAATATAAAATAAGATGAAGAGGAGATTTCAGTGCAAGATTTGAATAAACTCTGGAAGATATTTAACGAAAAATTTACTGATACTGGTTTAACCAAAGGTGCTTTTTCTGCACCCGGGAGAGTTAATTTAATTGGTGAACATACCGATTATAATGATGGTTTTGTTTTGCCAATGGCTATTGGAAAAAAGATAATTATGCTGGGTCAATTAAGAAACGATCGATTGGTTCAAGTTTTTGATCTGGTTTATAAGACTAAAATCGAATTTTCTTTAGATAGTCTAACCCCTCTCATAAAAGATACCTGGGCGAATTATTTGATGGGCGTGATGGATGAAATGCAAAAGGCAGGATATCCTTTACAGGGAGCAAATCTTATTTTTATCAGTAATATTCCTAAAGGAGCGGGCTTGAGTTCTTCTGCCGCCTTAGAAGTAGTTACTGCATTAACTATGGCAAAATTAAATTTATTAGAAATTGAACCGGTAGAAATGGCTCATCTATGTCGGAGAGCGGAGAATAATTTTGTAGGTGTTGCTTGTGGCATTATGGACCAATACGTTTCCTGCTTGGGGCAAAAAAAATATGCCCTTTTCATTGATTGTAGAACTAATGAATATGAATTAATCCCTTTTAGAAACCATGATTATCAGATAGTAATTTGTAATTCCAAGATTCAAAGGGGATTAATTAATTCCGAGTATAATAAAAGACGAGAACAATGTAAAAAGGCTACTGAATTTTTTGCTCATAAATTAGGACATAAAATTCAAGCTTTAAGGGATGTAACCATAGATGAATATAAAAAATATCAGGCGCAATTACCGGAAATTATTGCCCGTAGAGCCAGACATGTAATTTCAGAAAATTATCGGGTTCAGGCTGGGATACAAGCTTTAAGGACGGTTAATTATTCTACCTTTGGTCAGCTGATGATAGAATCCCATCAAAGCCTTAAGGATGATTATGAGGTTAGTTGTGAGGAATTGGACCTCCTGGTTGATTTAGCTTCAATACAAGAGGGAGTCTTAGGGGCAAGGATGACAGGTGCTGGCTTTGGTGGTTGTACCGTAAACTTAATAGAACAAAATTATATTGATGGCTTTAAGAAGAGTATTAAAAATGAATATAAAAAAATTACCGGTATCATTCCGGATATATATGTAACCCCACCTGATGAGGGAGCTAAAGTTTTGGAGTTAAGGTGATAAAGGATAAAAGAATTGATAGTATAAGGGCAAGAAGATAGCTCGCCCAGCTATTTTGCGACCTTAAAAGATTTTTCTTTATTATTTAATTTAAAAAAATGTTATTATATTTAAATGAAACAAATAACGCGGAAATAGTCAGGGGTGTTGGGGTTGGCAAAATATATCATAGCTCTGGATCAGGGGACTACCGGTTCTCGAGCGATAATCTTCAATCATAATGGAACTATAGTAAGTACTGCCAGTAAGGAATTTAGACAAATCTACCCTAAACCAGGTTGGGTAGAACATAATCCCAGGGAAATTTGGTCATCTCAGATAGAAGTGGCAAAAGTTGCTTTAGATAAGGCAGGCTTAGAAGCGGGTGATATAGCTGCTCTCGGTATAACTAACCAGAGAGAGACTACTATAGTCTGGGATAAAAAAACCGGTAAGCCGGTTTATAACGCTATCGTATGGCAATGTCGAAGAACTGCTCCTATATGTGACCAACTTAAAAAGAAAGGGTTGGCAGAGATTATTCAAAAAAAGACCGGGCTGGTGGTTGATGCCTATTTTTCCGGCACCAAGATTAAATGGATTTTAGATAATGTAAGTGGAGCTAGGGAAAAAGCCGAAAAAGGAGAAGTTTTATTTGGCACAGTAGACAGCTGGCTTATCTGGAATTTAACTAAAGGTAAAACTCATGTAACTGATTATTCTAATGCTTCTCGGACAATGTTATTCAATATTCATAATCTTGATTGGGATGAGGAGATATTAGCCGAACTGGATATCCCCCGAGAGATACTCCCCAAAGTTCTACCCTCAAGTTATATTTATGCCAGTACAGATAAAGAGATATTTGGTATAGAAATTCCTATATCCGGAGATGCCGGTGACCAGCAGGCCGCCCTTTTCGGTCAGGCTTGTTATGAGCCGGGTATGGCTAAAAATACCTATGGAACCGGATGTTTTATCTTAATGAATACCGGAGAGAAAATTGTTCCCTCCAAAAATGGTCTTTTGACCACAATTGCCTGGGGGGTTAATGGCAAAGTAGAATACGCCTTGGAAGGGAGTATTTTTATCGGCGGTGCAGTGGTGCAGTGGTTAAGAGACGAAATTGGGATGATAAATAGCTCTGAAGAAATTGAGAAATATGCCTTAAAAGTCAAAGATACCCACGGGGTTTATTTAGTCCCTGCCTTTGTAGGGCTCGGCGCTCCCTACTGGGATATGTATGCTCGGGGTATCATTGTAGGACTGACCCGGGGGGCAAAGAAAGAACATATCCTAAGAGCAGCAGAGGAATCAATAGCTTACCAGAGCCGTGATGTCCTGGAAGTTATTCAGAAAGATTCAGGGATTAATTTAAAAAAATTAAAAGTTGATGGCGGGGCAGTAAGAGATAATTTCTTAATGCAATTCCAATCAGATATCTTAGGAGTTCCGGTGGTGAGACCTCAAGTTGCAGAGACTACTGCTTTAGGAGCAGCATATCTTTCCGGTTTAGCGGTTGGTTATTGGAAAGACAAAGAGGAGATTGCTCAAAAATGGAAAGTAGACAAAGAATTTAAATCTAATATGGATGAAAAAACAAAAGAAAAATTATATAAAGGCTGGAAAAAAGCAGTCAGTAGATCTCTAAACTGGGAAGAAAAAGAAGATTAAGAAAGAAAAATATAAAGGGTAAATGCAGCTTCACAACTTCACAAAATAATAACAAAATAGCAAAAGCGAAGATAGGTGATGAAGAGGCCTTATTTAGCAAAAATATTTTTCACTTCTAAAAAGGGAAGGCAAGCGGTATTACTTAATCATATTAGCTTACTGCCTTATGTCAAATCATGTTCATTTTATTGCGGTTTACGGAAGAGAAGATTTAATAAATAAAGAGCGATGAGAGTCTTTGATAATATCAGGGACTCTTTTTAGTTTATTAATTCGCATACAATTATTTTATCTTCAGTTTTTGTGTGAAAAGTAGCATAAAAAGGTTTACATAATGTGATGCTTTTAGTGAGTGTGACAGGGGACGTTCTTTGACACATTAAAAAAAATAGCAAAATATATTGATGTGCGTTATACTACAGAAAGAGTATAGGGGTCTTGTAATATAATGTTTTAATTATGCATTTTTCAATATCAGGGAAAATGATCTATTGCCATTTTTGATAATGGGTATAAGTGTGTCAAGGAAATGTCCCCTGATATACAAGAAGTTTATACATCTAGCTTTTTAAGATAAGTAAGGAATAGAGAGTAAGGCAAATGTCGGGATATTAGAGGAGAAGAGGATAGAGGTTAAAATTATGAAAAAATTAAAAGTAGATCTGGAAATGATTGCTAATGCTATGGAAGATGTGGCTCGAATGGATATGGATTACTATCTTGATAAAGAAACAGGAGAGGTTATTATTACCTCAGAGGAAACATTTGGATATGCTGAAGAAGATGAAGATAAGATAAGAGAAGATTTACCTGATTGGCAGAAAGAGGATATTAAATTAGCCAAGGATATATTATTTAAAAACCCTGATCGTTATATTTGCATCCCTGAGAGGCCATCATATGAAGGATATAATTTAATGGTTGAATTTGCCGAGAAGGTAGAAGAGGAATTATTGAGGGAAAAATTGTACATAGCTTTAGATGGAAAGGGAGCTTTCAGGCGTTTCAAAAATGTAATAGCAGATTATCCGGATTATAGGGAAAAATGGTTCAAATTTAGAGATGAAAGGATGAATAAAAAAGTTATCGAGTGGTTAAGTAGTATCGGAATCGAACCTGCGTAGAGAACGATCACCCTTGGAGTTAAACCCTTGATATTTGATATATTTTGCCAATTCACCAACTATCCAATTTGATTGGTTAATAAAAAATTTAAATTTTTATGCATTATGCAAAAAAAATAAAGAATAGAAAGTAGGAAACTATTATGAAACTCGATACCAAAATTATAGACTTTATTATTGACATAATGGAATTTTGTGAAAGAGATCTTTATTTATCTAAAGAATTAATCAAAGAAAGAGAAAGATTTTTTACTACAACTCCTGAGTTGTATTACAAAACATTTGAAGAAATAAATTCCGTCGAGCAGAGGTTTGCCGATTATTATATTTTTACTTGTGTTTCTCAATATTATGAAACGAGTCCCTTAGAAGTTTTTTTATCCAAGAATTTATTTAAATATAATAAAAAAGACCAAAATATCCTCCTGGGATTTAGAAATGATATCTTTGATATCTTTAACATTGTCAAAGTTGTGGTTGGTTCTTATTTTATAGCTAAGAATTTTACTTCTAATCAAGAATATAAAGTGTGGGAAAGTAATGCTACCTATCAAATCAAAGAAGGAGATCATGTTGTAGGACGCATTTTGCCTTATGAAACAGATTATGCTTTATGCAATTTCAATATATTATGCCCAAAAGATTTTACCTATTCATTAAAAAGATTACGGAGAAATGACCCTTCTGAGATTATTCATTCAATTACCCCTTTAATGATAGAGAAAGAAATTTACCAGGCATGTCAAAATTTAAAAGCGGAGGAAAACAATCTGGAATTTGTAGAAAAAAAGCTAAAACATTTTTTAAAAAAATATTTAGGGAAAAAAGCGCCTTCTATCAAAAATCTTAGAAAGAAGATAAATAAAATTACCGATCCTTTTCCTCTAATGAGAGAATTGTCGGGAGAATTTAATTTTTCCTCTGATGATGAATTAATAGAATTTCAGAAAATATTTATGGATTTCTGGAACCTTTCTTCCCGTGATGAATTTAAGGGAGAATCTCCCCAGGAAGTTAATGAACAGAGTATGGGACCCCAGGAAAAAGAATTGATTCTGGATTTAATGCGCCAGATTCAATCGAGCATTAATCCGAATAATTTTTCCAATCAAGAAGAGTTAGACAAAGCGATTAAGAAATGTCAGGATCAATGGCTTCAACAACCTCAGGAAGAGCTTGACCGCAAAACTCCCTGGGAAGTAATTTTAGATGAAAGAAAAAGATTGAGCAGCCCTAGAAAGGGTTTCACCTTTTCAATGACTATAACACCTGTAAGCTGTGGAATGAAGGAAGAATATATTGATTTAACTGATTTAAGCAAAAAAGATAGTTCTTTGGCAGAAGATTTAGAAACTTTTGTAAACTATTTTATAAAAAATCGCGTAAAGGTTACTTTGAAAAACAGATGGATTCCTTTTAAGCATATAAAATTAATAGAGAAAGATTTTATGAATAAAGATAGTTTTATTTCATTAGGTGAGGAAGAAAAAAGAGGAGAAGAAGTTAGTAAAAGATATATCTATTTTATAGATTTATTATCTCGGGCAGTAAGATTTATCTATACAGACAAAAAGGGTTGGATTAAGGTAAATGTTGATCATTTTAAAGAATTTTGCGAGAAATCTTATGGAGAAAAGCTCTTTGAGTTGTTTTTTATCTGGGTTGAAAAAGCAAATTGGACAAAGTTCCTGGCTAGTAATTATTGGGATAATCAGGCTAAAGAATGTCAGGAAAATTTTATAACCTTACTTTATTGTATTGATGAATATAAGATAAATAGAAAAATAGATATGGAAGAATTTGTAATTAAGCTCTATACCCCCAAGAAAAAAGAAGTAAAATTTTCTAAAAGCCTGCTTAATGATTTAGCTTCAGCAATTGAGACAATTCTAATAGAATATTTACAATGGCTGGGGGTAGTCAGAACTCAAAAGGGAGACATATTTCCCGGGATAAAAATTAAGGTTATTAAAAAATTTTGGATTACTCCCAATGGTAAAAAATTAATCAATAAAATGATAGATTATTATATTAAAACAGGGAGGATGTAATAAAGATAAAAAACCAATAGAGTATTTTCAGGAATACCCTTTTTCTACATCAAAGAAGAAAAAGAGAGGAACGGAAAAGTTTTATTTACTTATGTATTCTATACTATTATTAATAGCTGATTTTATCTTTTCAATCTCCATTTCTTGTACTTTTTGAGAGAAAGGTTCAAAAGAAATGTTTCCCGCATAGCCAAGTTTGAGGAGTAATTCTATCTGTTCCTTGGTTTGAAGCCTATCTTGTTCGGTTACTAAAACCCGATGATTATCTCTATGTTCCTCAACAGGAATATTGCATTCTACCCCGGAGATGTGAACTAATCCGGTATGAGAGATATCATAATTGTTTTCAATCGTATCAAAGGTATCAGGACCGATATGATGATGGAAGGTATCATGAACAGTTTTATAAACAGTATAACCTGATTCTTGGATAGCTTTCATTGCTGTAACCAATGATCGAAGAGAACATTCTTCAAAACCCAAAGGTTCTAAATAGCCTTGCATACCACTATCTTGAAATAAGGGACCAAAAGATTTTAAAGATTTTACTGTTTCCTCAAAAATTTCTTCTGAACTCCTTTTATCATTAATATCATTATTAGGGCATAATACAATAGCTTTGCAACCAATGGATAGTGAAAGATTAATTAATTTTTTTAATTCCTTTATAGTTTGTGGCAGAATTGCACCTAAATTAAATTTTTGTAAGGCATTAATAGTTAATATTTCCACTCTGTATTTTTTTGAAAGTTCTTTCAGCTGCCCAGGAGTATAGCCATCAATTATCTTTCCTCCGGGAAGGTCATTACGCAATTCGATTTTATTTAACCCCAAATCTTTAGTAAATTTAAAGAAATCTTCTAATTTTAGATTCGGGTAAATGATTCTGTTAAGACTAATTTTTGATCTTTTAATCATTCTATTCCCCCTCCTCTTTTATATAAATATTATCCTAAGTGTTTTAAGATTGAACTTTTTTGGGTTGTTTTATTACGATTTTTGCAGCACTTACTTTGATGAGTTTGTTTTACAATTTACCCATTTTTATTTTAAATTCTATTGGATAGTATAGCATATTACTTTGTAGGCTTCACTTTAAACATAATACATGAGTTATTATTATAATTAAAATGATACAGAAAAATTTTGAAAAACCTCCTTATATAATCGCCATATGCCAAAAGGTGCCAGGCACTTTTTGGCAACTTTTTATTCTCTCCATCTGGTTCTTTTAGTGGGGCGCACATCCAGATGCAGAAAATTCTTCTTCTCATAAAACCCGATTCCAGTAAAATCTATATTCTCACATATCTCCAAAAGGGTAATCAGATTGATATCTTTTACCTTTATATCTGCTGCCAATCCGATGCAGTGGTAACTGTTAGCTACACCTCCTACTTTCTGGTTATATCTCGAGCAGCGGTATCCGGAGGTAATATAGACCGGTCTTTCTAATATCTTTCTTAACTCTATTAGTTTAACCAGCAGCTTAGGGTGTATCACCCGTTTACAGCAGGGACAGGCAAATTCAGATAAGTTGAAGTATGGGGAGATGATTATGTCGTTAATTTGGTTTAGCATTTGCATTTCATTTTCTCCTTTCAGTCGAAAATGGTTGCAGGTTGCAAGTTGCATATGTAGCACCACGGCGTGCCGTGGTGAAAGGGTAGGGGACGGATTTATCCGCCCCGTAATACCGGGCTCGATGAATCAAGCCCCTACATTTTTTACTAACGACTAACGACTATTCACTATCGACTAACCCGGTTGGCCAACCTTTATAATTACATCATAAAAAAAATTTCCTGTATCGAGTTTTCTCTGTGTTTTCGATGAGTTTTCTATGAGTTTTTTCTGTGCAGAGGGGAGGGCAAGAAAGAAAAATAAAAAAATCCGAACAACTTTTTTGTCGTTCGGATTTAGTTTTAATTTATTTTTTTTTTTGATTAAAAGGTTAAGGATAATGAGAGTGAAAAGTATGTTTTTAGATTAAAGAATTGCTTCTAAAAAAGTCTCCTTTTTTTGTTTAATTTCTTTCGAAGTATATCCTAAAGCCTCTATCGGTTCAAAAACTCTTCCTGCAGCTATGCCTAAGATTTCCAATCTTTCTCTTAAATTCATATTTTTAAAATCATCAGAAATAACTATTAGATCGATATCACTATCTTCGCGAGGATTTCCTTTAGCATACGAACCATAAAGTATAATTTTTTGGGAATTGATATTAAAGTTTTTCAGTTCTTGTCTGTATCTTTCTATTATTCTTTTAACATCTCGTGTTTTTTTAAACATTCGAGAATCTCCTTAGTTTTAAAAAAGTATTCTTCTGTCACATTTTTAGGGTAAGCTTCTAAAATTTTTGAAAAGTCTTCAGAGTATCTGGTAACAATACTGGCATTATTTATTTTGGCAATAAAATCAAACGATTCCGGAGGTAATTGTATATTTACTAATTTAAGAAGATAAATCAGATTATGACTCTTGGGCGGAATTTTTTGAGTTGTTTCAGTAACTATTGCCTTTAATATTTTTTCCAGAGAAAGATGGCACATGAATATGACATAAATATATCTTTCCGAGTTAAGCATGAATTCAGCTGTTTTTAAATCATATTCTGCAGATTTTACAAAATTTTTAGTATCTTTTCGCATTTGCCATTCCTTTTGAGTTGTATTAAATGCTGTATCTTAAAACCAAAATTATAATTTGATGTTCATATTATAGCATAAATTAAAAAAAGAAAATTAATTCATTTTTATTTCTTCCGCTTTTAGTTTTATCATTACACCCCTCTTTGGAACCACTACAAAGATATTTTTAACTTTTTCTTTATTTATCTTGCTTTCTCCAATTAATTTTAAAATACTTCTTCTGACTTTGGAGATGTGAAAACTTACCCGGTTATAGATAGCATATTCTTCATCTTTCCATAGCTCATCCAAGAGTTCGTCATAGCTCATTACTTGTTCATGGTGTTGGGCTAAAAGATGAATTAAGGAAAATTGTGTAGCGGTTACCTCAATCTTTTCTTCCATAAAGATGATTCTGTCCGGGCGGTGCTGGTCGATTTCTAATACAGTTATGGGCTTACAGTTTTTAGCAGAGAATCTCTTTTTGATTCTTCTTTTTGCTCCAGCTCAAATCCTCGGCTACCACTGCCAGGCTGTCAGCCAGCCAGGAAAAACCTTCCCCA
>JABUBM010000007.1_pt1 | contig 51700 bp, 41 predicted proteins | sample 7240321 | NCBI WGS metagenome assembly JABUBM01 (sample SAMN07256344, study PRJNA390944) | subsurface metagenome | isolation source: Methane hydrate marine sediment | place: Pacific Ocean: Eastern North Pacific, ODP site 1244 | collected 2002
TTCCAGTTTAGCCAGAGATGATAGATTAAAAGAAATAGATATTAATAAGACCGTCTTTTTAGATACCGAGACTACCGGATTAGCCGGAGGGGCAGGGACTTATATTTTCCTGGTGGGAGTAGGATATTTTGAAGGAGACCAATTTTGTGTTCGGCAATATTTTATGCGGGATTACAATGAAGAGCGAGCCCTATTATCAGCGCTAAATGATCTGCTCGCTAATTTTAAGGCGGTAGTTACTTATAATGGCAAGACCTTTGACCTTCCTTTAATGGAAAGCCGTTATATTATGTCCGGGATGAAGATGAGTTTAAAAGATCCTTACCACTTCGACCTTCTTTACCCCGCCCGCCGCCTGTGGAAGAGAAGACTGGAGAGTTGTTCCTTATCTACAGTAGAAAGAGAGATACTGAAAGTTAGCAGGGACGATGATGTGCCGGGGTATCTTATCCCGGAGATTTATTTTAGATATTTACGGACTAAAGATGCCCGGGCGATAAAGAAAGTTTTTGAACATAATTTACAGGATATCCTTTCTCTGGTAGCCCTGGTCAGCAGGATGTGTTTTCTGGTAGAAGATCCTTTGAATAATACCGAATATGGGATGGATATTTTTAGTATAGGTAAGATGTTTGATGAAGAGAGGAGATACGAGCAAAGCACCCACTATTATACTGAAGCTTTAAAACACAATTTAACAGAGGAAGAGATCTTAGAGATATTAAGATTAAGCTCTTTTGCTTACAAGAGACAGGGGAAATGGGAAGAGGCAGAAAAAATATGGAGAGAGATAATAGAAAGAAGCCGAGAGTATATCTATTATCCTTATGAAGAATTAGCCAAATATTATGAACACTATTTAAAGGATTATCAAAAAGCAGAGACGGCAGTAGAAGAAGCTCTAAATATTGAAGAAAATATTTTTTTAAGAGAAAAATTGCAATATCGTTTAAATCGAATAAAAAAAAGAGGTAAGAGATGGAGAAGAAGAATTATACCGTGAAAGATTGGCCGGACGAGGAAAGACCGAGGGAGAGATTAGTTAATCATGGCGTAGATTGTTTGACAGATGCGGAATTATTAGGAATAATATTGGTTAAAGGTTATCAGGGAAAGACCTCAGTGGAAGTAGCGAAAGATTTATTATCAGAAACAAAGAGTTTAAGGAAATTAGATTCTTTAAGCTATCCAGAGATGAGTTCTGTTAAAGGGATAGGCCTGGCTAAATTTGCCCAAATAAAAGCAGCTTTGGAGATAGGAAAAAGGCTTTTAAGAGAGACTAATTTGCCTAAAAAGAAAATCCATAATGCTGCTGATTTAGTAAATTATTATGGCCCATGTATGAGAGATTTAAGAAAGGAAAAATTTAAAGTAATATTATTAGATGTAAAGAATAAGATTATTAATAATATTGATGTTTCGGTCGGCAGTTTAACAGAAAGCATAGTCCATCCTCGAGAGGTATTAAAGGAGATAATCAAGGAATCTGCTGCTTCGGTTATATTTTTACACAATCATCCCAGCGGAGAATCAAATCCCAGTAAAAATGATTTAGATATTACTGATCGTTTGGTAGAGGCATGTAATATAATTGGAGTGAGAGTACTGGATCATATAATTTTAGGAGAGGATAATTATACCAGTTTTGCCCAGGAGGGTTTATTGAAAAAAGTAGGGGCAGACCTTGTGTCTGCCCTAAAAGGAGTTAGTAATACATGATAAGTAATTTATCCATAGAATTTTGTCCCTATTGTGGTTATAAATTAATCAGAAAGATGTTGGAAGGAAGGAAAAGATTGTATTGCTCGGGGTGTGGGAAGATATATTACGAAAACCCTACTCCGGTAGTAGCAGTGATAGCCAGAGATGATGAAGGTAAAATATTGTTAATCAAAAGGAAAATAGAACCTCATAAAGGTGAGTGGACTTTACCGAGCGGATTTATGGAGATAGAAGAGACTCCTACTCAAGCAGCCTTAAGGGAATTGGCTGAGGAGACTGGATTAAAAGGGAAGTATAAAAAATTAATAGGAGTTTATTCTAATAAAAGTGAAATTCATGGTTATTTGGTTACTATAATTTATGAAGTTGAAATTTTGGGAGGAAAACTTTGTGCTGGTGACGATGCTGAGGAGGCAGATTTTTTTGCGGTTAACCGACTTCCTCTTTTAGCCTTTCAATCTCACCGGGAAGCCTTGGGAGAAGTTTTAAAATAAAGGATTTAATTTCAATTCAAATTTTACAACGAATTATTTGATTATAAGCAATTATTTTTAATAATAAAAAGGAGAAAATAATGGAAAAAGAAAATTTTTTTAAGGTCAAAGAATTAAAAGCAAAAGAAGTTATGAAGGGAATAACCGTGAGATCGGTGGCAAATAAAAATTCAATGATTACCTTTTTTGAATTTGCTCCCAATTCTATTGTTCCAGAACATAAACACCCTCACGAACAGATTACTGTGGTTACAGTAGGCTCATTAAAGATGACCATCGAAGGAGAGACTAAAACTCTAAAAACAGGAGAAGGTGTAGTGATTCCACCTAATGTTAAGCATAAAGCTACATCATCAAACCAAATTACAAAGGCGTTTGATACCTGGTACCCTTTGCGTGAAGACTATCTTTAGTTCTAAAAGAATGATAAAAAAATAACAGTTAAGTAGTACAAGAGGAGTAAAAAATTGAAAATATTAGCTTTAGATTTTGACGGAGTAATTGTAGATAGTGTTTTCGATTCACTTTTTATAGGGCATAATGCATATTTAATACTTTATGGTCAGGGTAACAAGAAATATTTTGGGGGAGAGCTTTTTACTTTCGAAAATTGGGAAGAGACTAAAAAGCAGTACCAGCAAGAGATAAAATATTACCGAACTCTAAGGCCTTATATTCGGGGAGCAACCGATTATGGTTTGATCCAAAAATTAATAGAAGAAAATAAATTTGTTAAAAATCAAGAAAAATTTGATAATTATAGAAAGACAGTAAAGTTTGATTTTGAAGCCTATGAAAAAGAATTTTATAAAGAACGAGAAAGACTGCAAAGTATAAATTATAGAGCCTGGTTTAATTTAGAGCCACCCTACCCTAAAGTAATAGCGGGGATAAAAAAATTATTAGAAGAAGGTCCTAAAATTGTGATTGCTACCTCTAATAGAAGAAAAGCAATTGCCAAGTCTTTTACCCCTGAATATTTTGGTTTTACCATTAAACCGGAAGATATTTTAGATAAGAGATTTGGAGAAGATAAATCTGAGCAGATGAAGCAGATTGCAAAATTATATAATGTTAAGTTTGAAGAAATATATTTTGTAGATGATCAGGTAAGCCATTTAATTCAAACCAGACCTTTAGGAATAAAAGTTTTTTTAGCCGGTTGGAGCTACGCAACTGATATTCAAAAAGAGGAAGCCCGGAAACAAAATATTCCAATTATTGAAAGAGAAGAAGATTTTTACTCAATTGTTAAAAATTCCTTAAGCGAAAAGATTTAAGAGAAAGTATTATTCTAATCTCGTAGGACAGGCGTTTGTCTGTCGAGGTAGGGCTCGGATTTATCCGACCCGGTTCCTTACGGGTTCGATAAATCGAACACAGTGGAATAACTCCTGCGAAGCAATGCTTTACAGGGTAGGCAAAAATAATATTTTTCTTTAAAAGACACCATCATGAGCGGTGATAGTTTATTAAAAATAAAAAATAGAAAAGGAGAAGAAAATGAAAATTGTAGATTATAAGGAAGTTAAAGCTGAAGCTGTAGATTTTGAAAATGTCAAAGATGTTAAAGTAAGGTGGCTTATTTCTGATAAAGATAAGGCCCCGAATTTTGCTATGAGGTTGTTTGAGGTTGGTCCGGGAGGGTATAGTCCTTTACATATTCATAGTTGGGAACACGAAGTATTTATTTTAGAAGGTGAAGGAGTAGCTAACGATGGAGAAAAGGAATTTAAAATTAAGAGCGGAACAGTAGTCTATGTTGCTCCTGAAGAAAAACATCAGTTTAAAAATACCGGGAATGATACCTTAAAATTTTTATGCCTGATTCCAATTAAAAAATAAAATTAGCGTACAGCGTTGAGCGTACAGAAAAGATGAAGCCAAAAAAGTAGGGGCGTATTGCATACGCCCCGAGTTACTTATTACATCTTACTAATTACTGTATTCTACTACTTGCTTGTCTATAGAATTTACTCTACAACAGTAAAATCAATAGTTACTTCAGTAGTCTTTTGAGAAAAAACATCTTTTAATACCAAGCGAAACTTATAGTTACCAATGGGGAAGGGATCAATTTGTTCAACAGTAGTAGTAAAAATAATTTCAGAATTTTGTTGATGAGATATATTATGAAATTCTCCAAAATCTATTTGACCAAATAGTATATTATTGTCCTGATCTAAAATGTAAAGGTCTTCCTTTAGATATATTTCATAAAAACCTTTTTCAACTTCTTTAGCAGAAAAATTTCTTGGTTCACCATAAATGATAAAAATTTCTCCCTGAGTAAAAGTTGCATTTTCTCTGGGATTATATATACCAAAACCTTCAATTTCTTCGGCAAATAATACATTAACATATTCTAATTTAGCTTTACTTCTAACTACCATTAGAGCTTCTTCTAATTCTCCCACTGCTTCATTATATTTTTCTTCGTCGATTAATTTTAAGGCGCGGTTAATATAATCTTTTTCTTCACTGGCAAAAGAAAACATAACCAAACTGGTAATAATAAAAATTGAAATTAACCCTAAAAATATAAATTTTTTGCTTAAATTAATTTTCATTACTCCTTTTTATTTTAAATTTGGTAAAATTATTTTTTTATACTTTTTTAATTATATAATAATCTATAAGATAATTCAAAAAATGAATGGACCTATTTTGTTTTTAATAAAATGATTGAACTGAAATATTTTTTAAATTATAATTTATATAATATAAAAAGAAGTTAAAGTAACGTAGTATTTTAAAATAAGGGTTATTAAGAATAATTTAATAAAACATGGAGGAAAAGTAATGGAATGTAATATTGAAAAAAATAAGAGAAATTGTACCTGTACCTACGAACCCTGCAGTCGAAAGGGCAAATGTTGTGAATGTATTACCTATCATTGGAATATGGGCGAGCTTCCGGGATGTCTGTTCCCTCCCGAGGTGGAGAGAACTTACGACCGTTCGATTGAAAAATTTATTGAAACAAATAAATAAAATCAGTATATAGTATCGAGAACTGAGTATATAGTAAAGAAGGATAGCGTAGAGCGAAAAACGAAAAGCGCAAAACCATAGCTCAAAACTTAAGATTTACAGAAAAAGTATTTAATTATGAATTATGGTTTTAGCTTTAACTTTTTAGCTAAATAATGAGATTGCCACGGGGAGCGCTTAATATTACTTGAGCGCTCCCCGTGGCAATGACAGAAGAAATAGAATTTGATAACCGAAAACCAAGAACTAAAAACCAACTAACGACTATTCACTATTCACTAACGACTAGTTCACGGTAATCTAATTTTATTCAAGGGCCAGAAAACTACCCAGGCTCTACCTACCACATTCTTACGAGGGACAAAACCCCAATATCTGCTATCACTACTATTGGGTCTATTATCTCCTAAGACAAAAAAAGAATTATCAGGTACAATTGTAGGAGGTATATTCTCATACGATCTATTTTTTACATATGACTCCTCTAATTTTTCGTCGTTAAGGTAAATTTCTCCATTGGCAATTTCAATTTTATCTCCCGGAATCCCAATTATTCTTTTAATATAATTACGTTTTATTTCTAAAGGAGGCTTAAAGATTATTATTTCGCCTCTTTCAGGTGTTTCGAAACGATAGCTAATCTTATTGGCAATAAGCCTTTCGTTATCGTGAAGAGTGGGTTCCATAGAAGCCCCTCTTACTACTGTGACCTGACCGATAAAAGTAATAATTATAAAAGCAATTATACCGGCACTGATTACTGTTTCCAACAGCTCTCTAATCATAGATTTTTTCCCTTTTTTAACATCTTTCTTCTTTAAATTTTTCATCTCTTTATTATTTTTTTCCATCTTTGCCTTCTTTCCAACTATAGATATTTTTAACTAAATTCTTTTACTTTTACTTTTCTAAATATTTCAATAGTATGTTTTTAGTTTAAAGCAATTAATTACTCGGTGAATCTATTTTACTTAACAAAAAATATTATAACACATTTTTTATAACTTTATAAATGATTTTTATTATTTTCTATTTCTCTGGTACTTTTCTATCTGCTTAATCGATACTCGATGCCAACTCTTTTTCTTCTTTCTTTTAATTTTCTTTCTTCACTGTATACTGTTTTTACATATCACTCATCACTTATTACTTATTACTGTATTTATATACTCGATACTAATATAGTGTTTGCTAAAGCGTATCATTATAGTTATAATTATAAAGAATTTATGCAAAAGGAGAGAGTGAAAATTAAGACCATTATCTTTGATTTAGATGACACTTTAATTAAAACTTCCAAGTTATACAACCAGGCGAGAGAAGAGTTTTCCTTACTCATGGAAAATTCCGGCTTTAAAAAAGAAGAAGCATTAGCAAAACTTGATGAGATTGACATCAAAAACATACAACAACATGGTTTTACGAAAGAGAGATACCCTTTTAGTTTGGGGAAGACTTATGAATATTTTTCCCAAAAGAATGGGAAAAAGATTAATCCTGAATTAAAGAAAAAAATTGAAGAAATTGGATGGCAGGTTTTTAGGCAGATTCCTAAATTGGTCGATGGAGTTTATCAGGTATTAGATATCTTAAGTCAAAAATATTTTTTAATTCTCGCAACTTTAGGTGACCCCCATGTCCAGAAAAAGAAACTACAGTTAACTGATTTAAAAAAATATTTTTCAGCAATCTATGTTTTGAGATACAAAAGCGTGGAGGAATACCAGAATATTTTAACGGAACATAAGTTAGACAAAAAAGATACCTGGATAATAGGCAATAGTGTTCGTTCAGATTTGAATCCCGGATTAAAATTAGGTATAAATTGTATCCTAATTCCTTACTTAAGTTGGAAATTTGAGGATGAAGAGCCTCTATCAGAAAATTATTTACAGTTAGATTCCTTAAAAGAGGTATTAAATTATCTTTAGGTGAAAAAATAACAAATTGATTAAAAAATTAAAATATCCGAGATATTTAAATATAAAAGAAGAAGAATTTGATAGACGGATTGAGAAGGCTTATAAATTACTCTCGCCATGTGAAGTATGCCCTCGTAAATGTGGGGTGAAACGCTTGGAAGGAGAAAAAGGTTTCTGTCGTTCGAGTGAAGATGTAATAATCTCCAGTTATAATGCTCACTTCGGAGAAGAACCTCCGTTGGTGGGGAATTTTGGCTCGGGCACAATATTTTTTACTAACTGTAATTTAAAGTGTGTTTATTGTCAGAATTATCCAATAAGCCAGTTAGGAAATGGCAATAAAGTTAGTTTATCAAAATTGGCTAAAATTATGCTTGCTTTACAGAAAAGGAAATGTCATAATATTAATTTGGTTACACCAACTCATTTTGTACCTCAAATATTAAAGAGTCTTAAATCGGCTATCAAAATGGGTTTACACATTCCCATAGTTTATAATACCAGTGGTTATGATTCTGCAAATACTTTGAAATTACTTGATGGAGTCGTGGATATATATCTACCTGATGCCCGCTATGCCGATAATGAGACTGCCAGAAAATATTCATCTGCCCCTGGTTATTTTGAAATAATGAAGAAAGCATTAAAGGAGATGCACCGACAGGTGGGAGATCTGTCATTGAATAGGATGGGAGTAGCTCGCTCAGGATTGATTGTTCGTCATTTAGTTTTACCTGAGAGCTTAAGTGGCACTAAAAAGATTATGCGATTTATTGCCCGGGAAATTTCTCCTCATACCTATATTAGTTTGATGGCACAATATTTTCCGGCTTATCAAGCCAGTCAATTTCCTCCCCTATCCAGAAGGATAAATAGAGAAGAATATAGAGAAGCCTTACAGGCTTTTAAAGAAGAGGGATTAGAAAATGGCTGGTTTCAAAAAGATATATAAAATTGTGGATGTTGTATAGTAATAATAGTTTAAAAACAACTAATTAATAATTATTTTAAAGAGAAAGAGAAGAAGTAAATATGAAAGGTATCCAAGCAGAAATTTATTTATTAGGAATAGTAATTATTTGGGGTTCTACTTTTGCTATAATAAAAGGTGTTCTTGACCAAATTCCAACCTTTACTTTTTTAGCTTACCGTTTCTTATTAGCAACTCTTATTTTATATTTAATATTCTGGAAAAGAATAAAAGAAAATATTGATAAGACAACTCTCAAGAAGGGGTCCTTAATCGGAATTTTTCTCTTTATGGGTTATGCTTTTCAGACTGTAGGTTTAAAATATACCACAGCTACTAAAGCTGGATTCATTACCGGTTTATCTGTAGTTTTGGTCCCCATTATTTCCCATTTTTTTATCAAAGAAAAAATTAATCGAAATTCAGTTATAGGAGTAATTTTGGCATTCATCGGATTATGGTTTTTAAATTATAGCAGCAGCTTTAGTTTTAATTTAGGAGATTTTTTAGTTTTGCTATGTGCAGTATCATTTGCCCTGCACATTATATCGGTGGGCTTATATTCTAAAAAGGTGGATTATGTTCCCTTAGTCATTGTACAATTAGCTACAGTTTCTGTATTATGTTTACTGATAGCCATGGTTTTTGAAAGACCGGAACTTCATTTATCTTACTCCCTTCATGTCTGGTGGTCTATTGTTTTAACCGGAGTATTTGCTACAGCTTTAGCTTTTTATATGCAAAATAGGTTTCAAAGATATTCCACTGCCACTAAAACTGCCATTATATTTTCCGGAGAGCCGATATTTGCAGCGGTCTTCGCCTACCTTCTCTTAGGAGAAAAGGTAGGTCTTATCGCATGGATAGGAGGGCTACTGATAATTTTTGGGATGATTGTATCTCAAAGCAAATTTAAATCAATGTCTAATTAATTATATTATTAAAAAAATCATTTAACGATTTGATTATTTTTGAGATCCTGGTGGTTAAATATAATTTATTATTTTTCTTCTTCTATCATTATTTTTACTTCTTCCAGCTTTTTAGGAATAGTTTTAGGGAGTTCTCCTTTTTTTTCATAGACCTTTTCCCAGAAAGGCTCACTAAGTTTTTCATATTCTTTAGAGTATTTATCCAGGTGTTCCCTACATTCGGTTAATATCGTCTCGGCATTTTCATGAGTTGGGTAAGGTTGACATTCTTTACAAATTTCCCTTAAGATTTCAGGATGATCAATAATCATACAGGGCATCATCAAGTTTTTACTATAGGGTTGTCGAGCTCTTATTGCCTTAAACAAAGGAGAATTCAATGCTTCCTTTAAAGAGGAATTTTTTATATTGTGAGTAGCGAAGTGGGTAAATACACAGGGCTCGATATCCCCTTTTACATTTATATGAAAGTAGTCGCGTCCCCCAGCAATACATCCTCCTACATGCATACCATCATTCCAGAAATCTCCAATAAATACAGGATATTTGTTTCTTAGGTAATTTACTCTTCTCCAGCCGTAGAGTCTTTGTTCGGGAGTCTGCATTAAATCTACATCAGGTTTGCTGCCAATAGGGATATAAGTGAAGTACCAACCGAAAGTACACCCTTTATCAGTCAGTAATTTCATAAGTTCATCACTGTAGATGATTTCAGTATTGTATTTGGTAGGAGTAATAGAAAAACCAAAAATTACTCCTGCTTCCCGGAGATTATCCATAGTTTGCATTATCTTTTTCCATACTCCTTTGCCTCGCCGGGCATCAGTCTCTTTTTCAAATCCTTCCACACTGATGGCCGGGGCGATATTCCCTAATTCCTGTAGTTTAAGAATCATATCTTTGTCAATAAGTGTTCCATTGGTATAGGACATAAAGGCTGCATCATTATGTTTTTTATAAATATCCAGCATATCTTCTCTTATAAAGGGTTCACCGCCGGATATAGTAAAGAAATTGGTACCCAATTCTTTGGCCTCGGTTACAACTTTGTCGACTAATTCGATAGGCAGGTCGTCTTTCTTGGAATAGTCTCCGGCGTAACAGCCGGTACATTTAAGATTGCATCTCATAGTAGGGCTGATGACTATAGTAGCAGGGGTGGGAACATTTAGTTTCTTTTCTATAACCGCTCTTCTCTTACGGCCAAGCAACAGATGGTTTACTATAAAATTTAAAACCATTCTATCCCGATAATTGGGATGGATTTCTTTTAATGCTTTTTGAGCCAAGATATATGCCGGGGCTTTATCTTGAAATGATTTTCTTACCTTCTGTATTTTCGTTTTATGCTGAGGAGCTATTCTTTCGGCAGCATAGGTTAAGCGAATGAGATTTTCATCAGAGGTATTGACTAAACCCTTCATAATCAGATTTACGGTCTGTTTGGTGGTGTAATTTTTCAATTTTTCAATATAATCCATGACATTCTCCTCCTATCCCTAATAAAAATTATTTGGAAAATTTACTCTTTGTTTTTTATATTTATTTCATCCAAAGTTTCTTTTAAGAAACCTAATAATGATTTTTGCTCTTCTTTGTCCATCTCAGAGACATATTGATTATAAGTTTGTATGTAATTTGTATATTCACCTAAATCATTATTTCCATATATCGTGGGGACTTTGCTAACATATTTTGCCAGTACCCCCAAACACATTCCTGCAAAGACAATTAGAGCTAATTCAGCGTAGGTGTTTGTTGTGGTGTGAGGAATGACCTGACTTATTAATTTTATTTCAGCCACTCCTTCAGTAATTTTTTTAATAATAAGGATTAAAATCAGTAAAAGCAGAGCACAGAAAATAAGCGGAGATTTGCTTTGCAAGGCTTCTTTAAATAGATCTCTTATGTTGAGTTTTCCTTTAAGTTCATCAAATTTTTGGGTAATCTCTTTTTTTATCTTTTTTAGCTCAACAATATTTGTCGAGATTTTTTGTTTGGTTGGGGAGGATATGTCATATCCTTTTTTAGTAGGATAGAAGGTTATGGTAGAGCGGCCTAATTTACTCCATTCATAATTGTCTGATTCTGGTATTATGTATTCTACTTCCAGGAGGCCTTCTTTGTGGAGTAATTGTAACATATCATAGGCGGTCCATTTGCTTACTCCCATTTTTAGGGCAACTTTCGAATAATGGACAGAAGAGCCTTTCTGTCGGCATAAATCTATTAAGGTTTTTAAAAATTCTCTTTGTCTTTTAGTTATTTTCATAAGCGAACTCTCCCAAAAGACCCAAAAAGTAATTTAAAAAAAATTACATCTTTACAAATTTATTATATCACTTCAAAACAATTTTGCAAATTTTTTTGAATCTAAAATGTTGAAAATAAAAAATTGAAAAAATTAATTGCAGTTGACAAAATATTCTTTCCGTATCATTATTATAATTAAAACGCTTTCGATTAAGATAGGAGGTTCTTAATGAAAAGACTATCTCTTAACGGTTTATGGAAGTATTGTTTAAATGATGGCGAAAAATATCGGGATATTCAAGTTCCTTCCAATTGGTATCTACGGGGATTGAATCATAGTGGAAAGGTGTATTACCAAAAGAAATTTGAGATATCAACTCAGAAAGATAAGGATTATTACCTAATCTTTAAAGGAGTGGATTATTTCTGTAAGGTCAAATTGAATGGAAGATTAATCGGAGATCATGAAGGATATTTTCAAGAATTTTCGTTTTACATAACTGATATATTAAAAGATGGTGAGAATCTTCTCGAAGTTGAGGCGGATTCACCTCGCGAGTCTGTGGATATCTGGCCCAATAAGAAGTGTCTAATAAAAGGGATCTTTAACCATCATGACACCCGTCCGGGTAGCTGGGACCCTGAATATGGGCAGGATAGAAATACCGGGGGCATATGGAATGGTGTTCTAATCATGGAGAAGGTGAAAATACATATAGATAAAAATATTAAGGTATCTCCTTTGCTACTAAAAGATGGCAGGGCACGCTTAGATATAGATATACCTCTGGACAATAATGATCTCTCGCAAGAAATAAAAATCAAATTGGAAATATCTGGGATTGGGTTTAAAGAAAATTTTGAAATAAATAAAAAGATTTTTTTATCCTCAGGAAAAAATCATATTCATTTAGTAAAGACCTTAGATAAACCTAAATTATGGACCACCTGGGATAGAGGGAAATCATATTTATATAATTTAAGATGTAAAGTTTTAAATTTAGCAAAAGAAAGATTAGATGAAGAATCAACACAATTTGGTATAAGAGAAATAAAGATAGATGATAAATGGAACTGGTATTTAAATGGTGAACGATTCTTTCCTCGAGGTACAAATATTATCCCCACTCAATGGCTAAGTGAGTACGATAAAAAAATGATAGCTAAAGATATAGAGATGTTAAAAGAAGCTAATGTAAATGCGGTAAGAGTTCACGCTCATGTTAATCGCCAGGAGTTTTATGATGCTTGTGATGAGGCAGGAATATTAGTATGGCAGGATTTTCCTCTTCAATGGAGTTATGAGGAGGCTGATAAATTTGCTCAGAATGCTGTTAGTCAGATTGGGGATATGATCGATCAGTTTTACAATCATCCCAGCATAGTTGTTTGGTGCTGCCAAAACGAACCGAGCGTTAATAGACACACACTCGATCCCCTCTTATATACGACGGCAAAAGCAAAAGACTCTACCAGATATATTGATATAGCCTCTGACTTTGCCTATCATCCCTATCCGGGATGGTATACATCTCATTATTTTGAATTTCATTCTCTTCCAGCAGCACCTTTTATTAATGAGTTTGGGGCTCAGGCACTTCCGAATGTGGAGACAATGAGGGAAATGATGAAAGAGGATGAACTTTGGCCTCCCCGGTGGTCATTGTGGGCTTATCACGATTTTCAATATGACCCTACTTTCAATGTTGCCCAAATAGATATGGGTAGTTCTCTGGAAGAATTTATTGAAAATAGCCAGGGCTATCAGGCAAAATTGTTAAAATATGCCATAGAAAATTATCGAAAGAATAAATATTCTAAAGTGACCGGAATATTTCAATTTATGTTCGTAGATAATTGGAATGCCATAACCTGGAGTGTGGTGGATTATTTTCGAAGACCAAAGAAAGGTTATGATGTTTTAAAAACTGTTTATCAACCTGTGTTAATCGGGATGGATTTGGATAGGGAAAAAGTTGGTTTAGATATGTTGCGTGCTACTGGATTTCCTGGCATCTGGGTGGTCAACGATACCCTGAATCTATATGAAAATTTACATGCTAAAATAATCTTGCTGAGAGGAAGAGAAATGTTAGCAGAAAAAGAGATAGGAATAGGAGATGTACCTGCTAATGATGTGAAACGTATTTCTTATCCTCCGATGTTAGAGGAATCTATGAAACTAAATATAACAGAAAGAGGAATATATACCATCGAGATGGAGCTGAGAGATATTAAAGATAACGTTATTTCAAAAAATTCTTATAAAATAGAAGTAGTATAAGTTTGTAAGGATATTTTAGTGGAATAAGATTATATTTGGTAGGGGCGTATTGCATACGCCCCTATTAGTTTTTAATAATATTTTCTGAATACCTGAAAAAAAGATTTTGGTTTTATAAACTAAAAGTATTATAATTATATAAAACATTTCTTTTTTCTTTCTCTTAAAGGAGGAGAATAGAAAAGAAGATATGAAATTATTGATAAATAAAGGAGAAAAGTTTGATGAAAAAAGATAAAGAAACTTTAGAAAGTTCCGAAGCACAGGATGAATTAAAGGAACTGGATAATCTGGAAGATTCATTAGAAGACGAAGATTTAAAAAAATTAGATAAAGAGTCAATCTAAATGACGTAGGACAGGCGTCCCGCCTGTCTATGATTTAATTTACTGAATTCGTTGTTAAAAAATTAAAGGAGGAAGCGGTATGGTATTAGAGGCAATTAAAAAAAGACAGAGCGTTCGTAGTTATCAGGATAAAGAAATTCCAGAGGAGATACTTCAACAGATTTTAGAAGCCGGCAGAGTAGCTCCTTCGGCTAAAAATACTCAGTCCTGGAAATTTGTTGTGGTTAAAGATAAGGATCTACGAAAAAAATTAGTTCCGGCTTGTAAAAACCAGGAATTTGTAGGAGAAGCTCCGGTGGTTATAGCGGGGTGTGGAACTGATCCTGACTATGTGATGACCTGTGGAGAGCATAGCTACTCTATTGATTTGGCTATTGCTCTGGACCATATGAGTTTAGAGGCAGCTTCCCTGGGATTGGGGACCTGCTGGATAGGGGCTTTCTATCAGGAGCAGGTTAAAGAAATTTTAGGTGTACCAGAAGATGTGCGCATAGTTAATTTATTAACTTTAGGTTATCCTAAAAAATTAGGAACTAAGACCGGGAGAAAACCTTTATCGGAAATTATTTGTTACGATAAGTATTCTTTATAGAATTTTACTATTTTAACTTTGTCAGGGAATGGTCTTTTGATAAATTATTTTTAAAGATAACAGGGGCGGATACAAGGTCTGCCCCTACATAATTTATTTTTTATTTAAATAAGAGATTTAACCCCACTTCTTTGTTAAATTCTCTTTCTATTTCTCCCTCAATTTCTTCAATTATAATTTCACCAGTTCCGCTAATAACGGCAGAAGTTAAGTGTCCTCCGTAGGCATTATATTTAGAATCGGCTAAACTAATATGCAGATGAAGATATATTTCTCCGTTCATGGTAGAGATATTTCCAGATAAATTAGTAATTTCGTAGTCTCCTATTAATTCCTGGGATTGATATTGTTTACTTTTAGTGTTAAAAAGTCCGACGGTTACTCTATCGGTAGCTCCAATTCCACTAAGTAAACCTAATTTTATTTTATTATCTTCACATACCTTTTTTATGGTTTGGATAACTTCTTCTCCTTTATCAATTCTTACTATCCATTTGTTCTTAAATTTTTTAAATTTCATATCTCTCCTCCTGTCTTTTTATTTCGTATTGCGTATCGCGTGAAAAAAATAAGATTCAGGCGTAGGGGCACAATGAATTGTGCCCTTCCTATTTTATTGTCTTTTGTTTACCCTGTTAAGTGAGCATCTACTAAGCAGGGTTTCCTGGGGGCGTATAGCAATACGCCCCTACTTTATACCCGATTAGGCTTTTAGCATAAGAGGTAGGGGTCGGATTTATCCGACCCGAGTATTTTAGTAATTTTTTTTAGCGGGTTCGATGAATCGAACCCCTACATATTACTTATTACTCATCACTCATTACAGTAATTTATAAGGCGACTCCATTTTTATACTTTTAATTAATATATCTTTCGTAATTCCAAATTTTATTAGTTGATTATAAAGAGCCTCAACAAAGAATTTTTCAGTATCAAAATGTTCAATATCCAAAACATTCAGTCCTAATTCTTTAGCCCGAAGGGCAGTATGATAAGTGATGTCTCCGGTTATGTATAAATCAGTATCTTTAGTGTTGATTTGTTCTAAGAGAGAGCCTCCTGAACCTGTACAAAGAGCCACCTTTTTTATTTTTCGGTTATTAGACTTAATAAGTCTTATATAGCGAGCTTGGAGCCGATTTTTTACCTCCAGGGAGAATTTAGAAATTTCTACTTCTTTATCTATCTCTCCGAATATGCCTATCCCATACGAAGGTTTTGTTTTAAGTTCGTATATATCATAAGCCGGTTCTTCATAGGGATGAGTATCTTTCATTGCCTGTACAACTGATTCCAAATCTCTTTCTCCTACCACGGTTTCTATTTTTATCTCCTCAACATTTTCTCTTTCTCCTATTTTTCCGATAAATGGATTGGTTCCTTCCATGGGTTTAAAAGTCCCTTGACCGGCAATATTAAAAGATGTTTCAGTGTACTTTCCGATCTTTCCTGCTCCTGCTTCAAAGATTGCCCGGCTTACCTTATCGGTATGTTTTACAGGGACATATACTGCAAATTTAAAAACTTTTTCTGAACTATTCTGCAGAGGAGAAATTTTCTTTATTCCTAATAAATTAGCTACGTAATCATTTAGTCCATTTTCAGCCAGATCATAATTTGTATGCATGGCTAAAAGATTTATTTTATTGGTGATGATTTTAAAAAACAGGGGATTTTTCTGTTTAGTAATCTGCTTTAAAGGAGAAAACAAAAAGGGATGATGGGTAATAATTAAATTTACTTTATTTTCTAAAGCCTCATCCAAGACACCTTTAGTTACATCTAAGGATAGCAAAATTTTTGTTACAGGGGCATCAAGGTCAGCAAATTGAATACCGCTATTATCAAAACTTTCCTGTAAGAAAAAAGGGGCAATTTTATCTAAATTATTTAGAAGATTTTTTACCTTCATTTTTCCGCCCTCCTTCGGCCTATTAGGTTAATTGATTAAAACTATGTTATCATTATAGTATATTTTCTAAAATTTAAAAATAAAATAATAAAGAAATAGGAAAATTACTTCAATTAAGAGGAGATAAAAGATGAAAAGACCGGAGTTATTGGCCCCGGCTGGTAATTTAGAAAAACTAAAGATTGCGGTTATTTACGGGGCTGATGCAGTATATTTAGGCGGCGAGAATTTTGGATTAAGAGCAGGAGCAAAAAACTTTACTCTAAAGCAATTAGCAGAAGGGATAAAGTTTGCGCATGATAGAGGGAAAAGGGTTTATCTGACCCTTAATATAATACCTCACAATGAAGACCTGGTAGGATTACCCGAATATGTGGCTAAATTAAAGGAGTTGGATTTAGATGCAGTAATAATTTCAGATCCGGGGGTGCTTAAGATAGTGAAGAATATCATCCCGGAGATGGAGGTTCATTTAAGTACCCAGGCCAATACCACTAATTATGCAGCGGTGAATTTCTGGTATGAACAGGGGGTCAGAAGAATAATTCTGGCTCGAGAATTATCTTTAAAAGAGATAAAAGAAATAATAAAAAAATCTCCTCCTGATATGAAAATTGAAACTTTTATACATGGAGCTATGTGTATTTCCTATTCGGGTAGATGTCTGTTAAGTAATTATATGGTAAGTCGTGATGCCAATAAGGGAGATTGTGCTCATTCCTGCAGATGGAGATATTATCTTATGGAAGAAACGAGACCGGGAGAATATTTTCCGGTATATGAGGATGAGAAGGGGGCTTATTTTTTTAATTCCAAAGACTTATGTATGATAGAACACTTTCCTTCATTGATAGAAGCAGGAATCTCTGCTTTTAAGATTGAAGGCAGAATGAAGAGTTCGTATTATGTTGCTACCGTGGTTAAGGCTTATCGGCATCTTATTGATAGTTATTTTTCAAAACCGAAGGAATATTTTTGTGATGAAAAATGGTTAGATGAGATAAAAAAAGTGAGTCATAGATATTTTACTACCGGATTTTATTTTGCTAAACCAAGCGGCAAAGAACAAAGGTATGATAGCAGTGCTTATATCAAGACTTATGATTTTGCCGGATTGATACTTGAGTATAACGCAGATAATCAGATAGCCACCATAGAACAGAAAAATAGGATATTTGTAGGAGATGAGATTGAAATATTTGGTCCGGATGATGATTTTTTCACCCAGAAAATCGAGAAAATGTGGGATGAAGAGGGGGAAGAAATAGAAGTTGCTCCCCATGCTAAGCAAATTATCAGAATGAAAATGGCCAAGCCAGTGAAACCCTGGTATATAATTAGAAAAATTAATGAAACTTAGATATTATTAAATCATTCAAACTTCCCTACATATTCCTTTCTAGTTTTTATCTAAAAATAGATATGATTTTTAGATAATTATCGCCGTTAGTATAAAACTTCCTTAAAAAGATATCAATACATACTAATTGTAAAAAATCAAGTAGAATTAAATATTCTATCATGTTTAAATATTTCTTAAAAAAATTTTTATCTAGGCAGTTGTACTCAGTCAAAATGATGGAAAATTGGAGGTGATGTGAAATAAAAGATTGGTAATTTGGTAATAAAGTAAGTATTTCATTAAAATTTAAAAAAATAACAGGAGGTAAAGATTAAAAATGAAAAAGTTAACTATCTATTTATTATTGATTGTATTTCTGGTGGCATTGACTGGAACATTTTCCCTTGCGTCATCAGAGAAAGAATTGGTATTGGTTGTTGATCCAGCTGCCAAAGGCGTAACTACCTTGAATCCTCTTGAAATAAAATGGGGAACACTCGCAATTAACGTTATTTACGAAGGCTTGGTTGAGATGAGCATTGATGGAAAATATTATCCCTCTCTGGCTTCTTCCTGGGAAATGAGCAATGATGCCATGACCTGGACGTTTAAGCTTAAAAAGGGAGTTAAATTTCATGATGGCTCAGAATTCAATGCCGATGTAGTTAAATGGTTTTTTGAAGAGATGAGAGAAAGCCCAAGTGATTATATGGTTCAGTCAATTAAATCGGTTACAGTTGAAGACCCTTACACTGTAACTTTACATATGGAATATCCTGATCCAAATTTACTCTTCAATCTATCTTCCACTTTTATGACTATCCCCAGCAAAGAAGCTATAGAAAAATATGGTGATGATTTTGGCATCAAATATGCTGTGGGTACCGCACCGTTTATGTTGGATGAATGGATTATGGATGATCGAGTGATTCTCACGAAGAATCCAGATTATAAGTGGGGTACTGAATTATCTGAAAATAAAGGTCCAGCAAAGATTGATAAGTTAGTCATTCGGGAGATGAAAGAAGAGGCTACTGTGTTCATGGAACTGACAAGTGGTGGTGTTGATATTGCAGAGGGTGTTCCTGCCATCTTCTTAGAAAAAATTAAAGAGGATAAAAATATTGGTATTGTAGAAATCCCTAGTGCCAGACTTTATTATTTAGCTATGAATACTCAAAAAGAACCTTATACTGATATTAAGGTTAGAGAAGCCATTTGTTTGGCCATTAATCAGGAAGAGATTTTGGAGCATGTATTTATGAACGTGGGTAAAGTGACTCATACTTACTTAATTGATCAGTTAGAAGAATCAAAAGTTCCTGAAGAATATAAAATTCGTTATAATTTAGACAAAGCAAAAGAGATCATGGCCGAAGCTGGATGGAAAGATACTGATGGTGATGGAATACTGGAAAAAGACGGAAATAAATTTATTGCTAATTTATGGGTAGAAAATGTTTCTGTATTCCGAAGAGTCGCAGAGGTTGCTCAGGAACAGCTGCGAAAATTAGGAATTGACGCAAAGATTACCCAATATGACTCCATTACTTTCAAAGATAAACTAAAAAATGGCGAGCAGGAACTATTAATTAGATTATATGGATGGGCTAATGCCGATATTCTGGAATGGTATTTTAATTCCAAGAGAATGGGCTATCCAAATGTTGCTATGTTGGATGATGAAAAAGCAGATGAATTAATGGATAAAGCAATGACCGAAGCAGCTACCTGGGAAGAAAGAGTAGAATACTTTATAGACTATCACAAATATTTGTTAAAACAGTTCCCCTGGGCTCCAATTTACCTACCCCCGGTAAATATGGCGATAAGAAGCAATGTTATTATACCTGAGAAGATTGAAACACCGGCATTCTTATTAGATGTAGATGTAAAATAAGTATTAAAAAAATACTTGTTTTTACAGTGTAGTTTATGCTGGAGGTATAAAAATATCTTAAATATCTTTATGCCTCCAGCATAAACAAAATTTTATTTCAACAAAATTAATTTATAAGTATATTATTAACTAATTAGAAATTAACAGAATTGGAGGTAGCTTTGTTTGACTAATTATATTATTCGCCGATTAATTATGATGATTCCCGTCTTTATCCTTTGTTCAATGATTATATTTTTAATTCTCCATCTTGTTCCTGGAAATCCGGTGGATAATCTACTTCATCCTGGTTCACCTCCGGAAGCAAGAGAACAATTGATCAAAGAATTTGGCCTGGACAAACCGATTTATCAGCAGTATATTATTTGGCTAACTAATGTATTTAAAGGAAACCTGGGTGTTTCCATTACTGAACAACGAAGTGTTTCCGATCTTTTATTATTAAAATTACCTAATACCATTGCTTTAGGTATTGCCTCTTTATTGATTTGTTTTATTTTGGGAGTATTTTTAGGAGCAGTATCGGCGATAAAACAAAATACAATTGTGGATTATGTAGGTATGGTACTTGCCTTATTGGGGGTTTCTGTCCCAACATTTTGGTTGGGCCTTATGTTGATGCTTATATTTTCCGTTAGTCTGGGTTGGTTTCCTATTAGCGGATATGGAGATCTTAAGAGTTTAGTTCTTCCGGCTTTTACTTTAGGTTTGGCTGGTGCAGGTTTAATAGCAAGAATCACCAGAGCCAGTATGCTGGAGATTGCCCAAAAAGATTATATTGCTATTGTACGTGCCAAAGGAATCTCCAATACCCAAGTTATCATTAAACATATTTTTCGAAATGCTTTAATTCCAATTATTACCTTATTAGGTTTACGTTTAGGTTGGATTATAGGGGGAGCGGTGACGACGGAGATTGTATTTAATCGACCTGGCGTAGGAAGACTTCTGGCTAATTCACTTTTTCGACGAGATTATCCAGTCATTCAAGGAGCCTTACTCATTTTGATTTTTGCAGTTATGGTGGGGAATTTAATTGCAGATATTCTTTATGCTTATGCTGATCCACAAATTCGCTATAATTAATTTATTTATTTTAAAGTATCATTCAGAAGGCATTGATACAAAACATAAGGAGAAGTAAGAAGAAATTGAAATTAAACCAAGAAAAACAGTATATACCCCGCAATAAAAGTAGAATAATGTTTTTAAAATTTAAAAAGAATAAAATGGCCATCATCGGTCTGGTAATTATATCTATATTAATTTTTACCGGAATTTTTGCCGATTTTATTGCCCCTCAATCTTATCGGGAACAAAATCTTCCCTTGAAAAATCAATCACCTTCGTCTAATTTTTGGTTTGGTACTGATGAATTTGGACGATGTATTTTTAGCCGAATCGTTTATGGAGCGCGTATATCTTTGAAAGTAGGAATCATTTCCACTGGAATCTCGGTACTGATTGGAATAATTATCGGTTCAATATCGGCCTATTATGGGGGATTTCTTGATCAAATATTGGTTGTGCTTATGGATGTGATGTGGGCTTTCCCCACAATCCTTCTTTCATTGGTCATTGTCGCTATTATTGGAGCCAACCTGAATAGCGTAATCATTGCTATTGCCTTATCTTACTGGGTACGATATGCCCGTTTAATCAGAGGACAAATACTTTCTTTAAAAAATGAGCTTTATATCGAGGTCACTCGATCATTAGGAGCCAATGATTCCACTATCCTTTGGAAACATCTTTTGCCTAATGCGATTATTCCTGTGGTAGTTGCTGCTACTTTGGGTATGGGAAGTGCCATCGTTTTAGAGGCAACTTTGAGCTTTTTGGGTATGGGAGCCCAACCTCCAACACCTAGCTGGGGTTCAATGTTAAGCAATGGAAGAACTTATTTGTTTATTGCACCTTGGTCAGCAATATTCCCGGGAATTGCCACTATTATCACCGTATTAGGATTTAATCTATTAGGGGATGGCTTAAGGGATATTATGGATATAAAAATGAAGGAGTAATTAATTTATGTCATTACTTGAAGTAAATGGTTTAAAATTAAGGTTTCATACACTTGACGGACCAATCGAGCCCCTTAGTGGAGTTAATTTTCAATTAGAAAAGGGGAAAGTTTTAGGACTGGTCGGAGAAACTGGCTGTGGAAAATCAATTACGGCAAAAAGCGTAATCAAATTGATTTCATATTCCGGAGGAGAAATTATTAATGGAAGTATTATTTTTGACAATGAAGATTTATTGAGTAAATCGGAAAAAGAAATGCAAAAAATTAGAGGAGCTAAAATATCCTTGATTTCCCAAGATCCTATGACCTCTTTAGATCCGGTATATCGGGTTGGTGATCAAATAATTGAGGCCGTTCAGGTTCATAAAAAATTGCATTATAACCAAGCCAAAAAGGTAGCCGTTGAGTTAATGCGATTGATGGGAATTCCTCTTCCAGAAAAAGTGTTTTACCAATATCCCTATGAACTCTCCGGAGGGATGAAGCAAAGAATTATTATTGCTATTGCATTATCCTGTGATCCTGCTTTAGTTATTGCTGACGAGCCGACGACCGCTCTGGATGTAACCATACAGGCACAAATTATTGGTTTATTTAGTAAATTAATAGAACATGTTCAAAGTGCTTTTTTATTAATTACTCATGATTTAGGTGTAGTTGCTCAAATGTGTGATTCTGTTGCAATCATGTATGCCGGAAATATTGTAGAAAAAGGTCCGGTTAAAAAAATATTTCATTCACCCAAACATCCTTATACCGAAGGTTTGCTACAGTGTATTCCCAAAATGAGCCAGAAACAAAAAAAACTTAATGCTATTCCTGGAACTGTCCCACATCCTCGGAACTTTCCTACAGGATGTAGATTTTATCCAAGATGCCAACATGCAATGAAAAAATGTTTATCTCAACAACCCGGGTTAGTTGAAATAGATGATGAGCGTTTTGTTGCCTGTTTTCGATATTTTAAAAATAGTGATGGAGAACGAGAATGAGCGATACAATTTTAAAAGTAAAAAATTTAACCAAGTTTTTTCCAATTATAGGAGGAGTTATAAGACATAAAATTGGAGAAGTGAAGGCTGTAAATAATTTATCCTTCAATCTGGAAAAAGGAGATATTACAGGAATTGTTGGAGAATCCGGATGTGGAAAATCAACTGTTGCTCGACTTATATTAAACTTAATTGAACCAACCGGTGGAGAAGTTATATTCCAGGGTCAAAATATATTTTCATTTTCCGGAGGTGAAATGCGGAAGATACGTAAAAAAATGCAAATGGTTTTTCAAGATCCCTATTCTGCTTTTGACCCCCGATTTACTGTTTTTGAGAGTTTGAGTGAAATATTTGTTATTCAAAAAGTGAAGAAGGTAAATATAAAAGAGGAGGTATTTCGTTTATTTCAGCTTGTTGGCCTTAAACCCGAACATTCCGATTATTATCCCTATGAACTATCTGGCGGACAAAAGCAACGAATCGCTATTGCCCGAGCGATTGCCCTGAATCCGGAATTAATTATTTTGGACGAACCTACTTCATCATTGGATGTATCCGTTCAATCACAGATTTTGAATTTGTTACATAATATACAGCATAAATTTGATCTGACTTATCTTTTTATTTCACATGACCTATCGGTTATTAATTATTTTTGCAATGAAATCATGGTTATGTACCTGGGGAAAATAGTGGAAAAAGCTTCCCGAGAAGATCTTTTCCAAAAACCTCTTCATCCATATACTAAAGCATTAATTTCAAGTATTTTTATCCCTGATCCGGATAAACGATTAACCATTGTTCCTTTAGAAGGCGATGTGCCCAGTCCGATTGACCTACCTTCAGGATGTGTTTTTCATACCAGATGTAAATTAGCTAGTAAAATCTGTCGAGAAAAAGAACCAGAGGTAGCTGAAGCAACGACTAACCATTATGTTGCCTGTCATCATTTTCAAAAAATTTAAGAAAAACACAATTAAGGTATTGTATTTTTTGTATGTTTGATGTATTATTCTAAAATTAGATAAAGTCTATTAGGTAAAGTCTAATATGTTAGATATACTAATTAAAAATGGAAAAATTTATAATGGTTTAGGGAGATTACCTTATAAGAAGAATATTGGAATAAAAGGTGATCGAATTGAAACCATTACTTCCGATGAACCCCCGGCATCTAAATTGATTGATGCTATTGATTTAGCCATATCTCCAGGATTTATTGACATGCATTCTCACACTGATTTTTCGATTAAGGATAATCCAAAAGCAGAAAGTAAAGTAATGCAAGGAATTACCACAGAAGTAGTTGGAATGTGTGGATTTTCCCCTGCTCCTACTAATGGAAATTATTTTAATGACTTAATGGATTATTTTACCAACACTATTACTTTAAGCAAGGAAGAGAAATTACAGTGGCATTGGAAAAATTTATATGAATTTTATGAAGAAATTGAAAAAAAAGGTATCTCAGTTAATTTAGCACCTTTATTGGGATATGGAACATTGCGGGTTGCTTATTCAGGTTTTTCAAAGACACCTAATACGCTATTGCCCGAACAGCAGAAAAAAATACTCTATCAGATTGAAAAAGAAATGGAAGCCGGTATTTGGGGGATTTCCACAGCTTTAGAATATCCTCCTTGTTCATATTGCGATGTCGAAGAAATTGCCAAAGCCTGTAAAATAGTGAAAAGATTTAATGGAATTTATTCAACTCATATGCGAAATGAACATGGCAAGAAAATTTTTACTTCTTTGGAAGAAGCTATTAAGGTGGCTCAAATTAGTGGTGTTAATTTGGAGATTGCCCATCTTAAAGTTGCTTTTAAAGAAGGGTGGGGGAAAGCATCAGAAATATTAAATCGAATTCATCAGGAACGAAAAAAAGGCATTGAAATAAATGCTGATCAATATCCTTATACTGCTTGGGGGTCAAGTATTTTAGATTTTTTACCTAAAAACATGGTTTATAAAGGAATTAACTATTGGAGAAATTATTTATTGAAAAAAGAAAACAGAAAAGAAATAATACGTTTTATAAAAAATAACCTTGAAGGTCCGGAAAAAGGCATGGGATGGAAAGGGGTAATTATTGCTAATACAAAGACAAAAAATAATGAAGTTATTGTAGGAAAAAGTATGCATGAATTATCGATAATAAGAAAAATAGAACCGGAAGAACTCATAATAGATTTATTAATTGAAAAAGAGGGATATGTAAAATTAATTGTTTTTTGCATGAAAGAAGAAGATGTTAAAACGATTCTAAAAGACTCCCTGGTTATGATCGGTTCAGATGGGAGAGCAGTATCTCCACACGGCAAATTTTCCAAAATACATTACCATCCTCGTTATTATGGAACTTTTCCCAGGATTTTAGGGAAATATGTACGAGAAGAGAAAGTTATATCATTGGCTGAGGCTATTCGTAAAATGACTTTTATGCCAGCATCTAAAATTGGATTAAAAGATAGAGGTCAAATTACCGAAGGAGCTTTTGCTGATATAGTAATATTTAATCCTCATTCAATTATCGACAATGCTACTTTTATAAATCCTCAACGTTTTCCATCAGGAATAAAAGAAGTATTGGTAAATGGTAAAATAGTTGTTGAAAAGGGAGAGCTAACCTCTTCATTGCCCGGTAAATTTTTAAGAAGAAAGTAAAATCCTTATTTCAAAAAAGAGGTAAATATTAATGGATCCAATAATTGGCATCAGTTGTTTTTGTAATTTGGGTAAAAGAAATACCGACGAAAATCCCTATTATCGTATAGAAAGGCATTATATAGAGCCTATTATTAAATGTGGAGGAATACCTTTTATTATTCCTGAATTTATTAACGAAAGTTTATCAGAAAAAATTTTAAGTAATATCGATGGATTAGTAATGTCCGGAGGTAGTGGAAACTCTGATAAAGGTGATCGGATTGAAGTAGAAGGAAGACCAAGGACTTTACGAGGACAAAACAAGAATCGATATATTGCGGATAGTTTCCTTATAAAGGCTGCTCTAAAAAGGAATATGCCTTTACTGGGAATGTGCCGGGGGATGCAGATGATTTGTGAGACAGCCGGAGGAAAATTAAATTACAAATTTTTAGATGAAATAGATACGGGAGGTGTTCTACATCAGCAGAAGAGCAAGGGGAATATTCCTACTCACACAATCAGTTTAAAAGAAGGTAGTCAATTACAAAAAATATTAGGAGTTTCCGAAGTAAGAGTAAATAGCTTTCATAGTCAATTTTGCATAGAACCGGGTGAAAATCTTGAAATATCAGCCTGGGCAAAAAACGAAATAGCTGAAGCCATTGAAAGTCCTGTTTACCGCTTTGTTTTAGGATTGCAATTTCACCCGGAAGAAATGTTTAATGATTATCCTGTATTTATTAAGATATTCGAAGCTTTTATAGAGAAATCTCGAGAGTATCAGAATTTAAAGAAATCATAATAAAAAAAACACTAAAACATGCTGCTAAGCCAAGTCTAATTTAATATATTCAACCTTGATGAAATATATTCAAAATAAAAAGAGGCCTACAGTGAAAATCAAAATAATTACTATCTGTGGAGGGGGCAATGCTGCCCATGCTATTATTCCAATTATCCGAAACAATTTTTCCGGCAAGCTCAATCTTTTTCTCCCTCACGGGAATGAAGCCGCACAGTTTAAAAAATTAATTGAGGAAAAAAGATTTATAACTGCCACAATAGGAGAAAAAAAATTGTATGGACGACCGGATGAAGCCAGTAAATTTGCCAAAGACGTATGCAAAGAAGCAGATTTAATACTTATGCCGTTACCGGCTTTTGCCCATGAACCAACTCTATTACAAATAGCCCCCTTTTTAAAGGAAGAAGCAATAATAGGTGCAATTCCAGCTCGAAGTGGTTTTGAATATTCTGCTTTAAAGATTTTAGAAGATAACAAAAAAGAAAAAGTAAAAATTTTTGGTATGCAGACTCTTCCCTGGGCTTGTCGGGTAAAAGAATATGCCAGTAAAGTAGATATTTTAGGCAAAAAAAGGTCAGTCGGGATGGCTGCCTTTCCCCATAAAATAACTTCTGAATTAGCATCTTTCTTAACTCAATTGCTTGATTTAAAAATAGAACCTTTGCCTAACATGTTGACACTTTCCCTGGCAAATGTAGGCCAGATTATTCACCCGGGGATTATGTATGGCCTTTTCAAAGGCAAAGAGGAATTAAAATATCGAAAAGAAGAAATCCCCTTATTTTATCAGGGAGTGACTAAAGAGATTGCCAAAACATTAAAAGAGATGAGTGATGAAATACTGGTACTAACCAAAGAAATTAAAAATATAGATAAAAGTATTAATTTAAAATATGTTTTGGGTTTAAAGGATTGGTTGATATATTCATACAAAGAGTCAATTGCAGATAAAAGCACTCTGCAAAGTTGTTTTGTTACTAATCGTGCTTATAAAGGCTTGCGTGCACCTATGAAAAAAATAGACAACGATTATTTTTTACCGGATTTCCAGGCACGTTACTTAACTGAAGATGTACCATATGGATTAGTTTTTACTAAAGCAATTGCCCAATTGGCTAAAGTAGATATGCCGATAATTGGTGAAGTGATTTTGACTATAAGCAAATGGATGGGAAAAGAATATATAAAGAGGGGTTACTTGGAAGGAAAGGATATAAAGGATACTCGAATTCCTCAAAATTATGGTATTGATAATTTAGAAAATATAATAGTTTATTAAATTGTTTAATTTTTTTCCATAGTAAAAGGAGAAAAAAATGGAAAAACCGATAAAAAGAAGAGTTTTAAATTGTTCCATTGACCCCTGTGTTCATACTTTAGGGGTAGAAAAATTTGCTGAATGGATGGAAACCATGGGAATAGGATATTTTGCTATAAAATTAGGCCCCGCCGTTTCCATTGATGAACTTATAGATAAAATAAGAGAATCAAAGCCGGAAGTAGTGTCTTTTTGCTACCGCTTAGGAGACCTGCATGTTGATGAAATAATTGTAGAATTGGTAGAAAAAGTATACAAATATGGACTTGAACCGAAAAAAAGCGGAATCCGCTATTGTTTTGGAGGTTTGAGACCGGCGGCTAATTTGGTAAGAGCAATGACCGGTCAACCTATTTTAGAAGATAAATTCTCTCCCAAAAAAGACCGGCATTTTGACTTAGAGAAGATTGCAAAAGAGTATAAAGATAAGGAAAAATTTCAAAATTTCTTTGCTTTAATAGTGGATGACTATGTAACTATGGCTGAATTGGATGAATTTGCTCGTAATAGAATTCGGATTGCTAAAGAAAAAACTTCCTGGTCGGATGATCTGTTAGAAAGAATTAAACAGGTACGTGAATTAGAGAATCGGCCAATTATCCGGGCTCATATTGGAGCTGCTGCAGAAACCATTAAACCTACGGTAGATGCTGTAAAAGCCTTAAGCGAGGCTGGATGTTTGGAAATTATATCTTTAGCGCCTGACCAGGTTGCTCAAGCTTTCTTACCAAAATTTGACCGCGGAGAAGAAGACCCTAAAAAATATCGCAATGGGGAGGGTGGAGCTCCTATTCGAAGTAGAGAGGATTTGCGAACACTCAAAGACGCTACTAAATTCGGTAACTGGCCTATGACCAGAATTTATTCCGGAACAGATGAATTAATTGAAGCGGCAAAAATTTTTGAAGATACCTTACATATGCCTTTTCCCGCAGTTCCCATCTTCTTCTACAACCGTTTAGACGGCAGAGGGCCTCTTTCTATTTTAGATGGGATAAATGAACATTTCAATACTATGCGCTGGTGGGCATCAATTGATAAACCTTTGGAAATAAATGATCCTCATCAATGGCAACTGCGCAGGTGTTCAGATGATATGTATGTAACTGACCATATTCTATGCGGAGCAGTTGCTTTAAAGATGGGTTTAAAAAATTATGTTATGCAATTAATGTTTGACTTACCGCCGGAAATAGATCCTTTAAACGATTTAGCTAAAATGAAAGCCGCCTTTGAGATAATCGAACCTTTGACCAGACATTTTGATTACAATATCATCAAAGAGACCAGGGGAGGACTAACCAGTTTTCCACCGAATTTGGATGAAGCTAAAAGCCATCTTGCCATGACTACTTATTGGCAGATGTTTATGGAACCGGATATTGTGCATGTAGTTAGTTATTGTGAGGCACATCATGATGCCAAACCGGAAGATATTGTTGCCAGCTGTGATATTACCAAACAGTCATTTAGAGAATATGATAGGGCACCTCTTCCCGATATTTGGAATATTCCTAAAGTAGCTTCTCGCAAAGAAGAATTAAAAAAAGGTGCAATGTACAATATTTTTCACTTAGCTTTAATGGGAGGATATGAAGGCAAAGTAACTTTTGAGAATTTCTCTAAGTATACTGTTTCGAAAGAAGTATCTGCAAAAAGAGAAAAGACTGAAGAGCAAGAAATGAATTATGAAACTATGTTATTAGACCTTATCGATGGAAAAAATTATCCTTCCGGTGAATGTAATATGATCAGTGCTGATAATCTGGATTTAGCTTTACAGGTAGGATTATTCCAGGCGCCCCAGGTTACGGTAATTGATAAGCGTTATGAATTAACCGGTATGTGTAGAACTAAAATAGTAGACGGGTGTTGCAGAATTGATACATTCTGTGGAAAAGAAGTCAAGGATGAATTTGAGCGAGTTGATATAGTAAGGAATAAATTCCCCTGGTATTTTGATAAAAATATCAGTCAGTCAGATGATTGGTCAGTATTAGCAGATTCAAAAGATGTTATCGAAGAAGATTCTACTCAAGCTTTCAGAGAAGAATTGGGCATTACTGATTTTGAAAATAAAAAAGTTCTGGCTGTTGATTTTGGAAGTACTTATACCAAAGTGGCCATTTTTAATACCAGTAAAGATGAAGTTGATTTACGCTACATTCCAACCACCATAAATGATATCCGCGAAGGGTTAGCCGATGGATTAGGATGTCTTCCTGAATGTAAAAAAGCAGGGAACTGGGATCCTCTGAAGGAGAAAATGGATGAATTTGATGTAAAATTACCCTGTAGTAGTGCGAAGGGCGGTTTAAAAATGGTGACTATCGCTTCTACTTCCAGAGAAAGTGGTTTTGCCGCTGACCTGGCTGCCCTTACGGCTGGGGCAAAACTTCTAAATAGTTATAGCGGAAAATTAACTCCCGAAGAAGCCAGGAAAATTTATTTAGAAGATTGCCCGGAAATTATCCTTTTAAGTGGAGGAGTTAACGATGGAGGAGATTCGGAAACAGTTTTACACAATGCAAAAAATTTAGCTGAATCTGCAAAATTAACTACCTATGCTAAATATGGAATACCGATAATTTATGCGGGGAATGAAGATGTAACAGAAGATATTTTAGATATTTTTCATAACCATAATATTGATGTTAGAGCTACAGGAAATATTATGCCTGAAGTAAATAAATTTAATATAGAGGTAGTAAATGAGGGAATTAGAGAACTATTTCAAACCGTAGTTATTCGAGGAAAAGGATTTGATGTGGTAGAAGAATATATGAGTGCTAAATTCATTCCGACCCCTCGAGCTGCCTTTTTAGGAATTAATCTGTTGGCTCGGGGTTATGGAAAAGAGGAAGGTTTGGGAAATATTGTAGCCCTGGATGTAGGTGGCTGCACTACTGATTTTTTCTCTAATGTGCATTCTAATCCACTATATCTTTACCCCTGGGATGATCCCAAGAAAAAAGTAAAACGGACTATATTAAAAACTCCTAATTATCCTTTGGCTTACCGAAGGGTAGAAGGTAAATATGGATTAGCCTATAATGCAGAAAATTTAATGGAATTAGATAAATTTAAAAGTGGAAGGATAGAAAAGGAAATTAGCGACAATTTTAATCAAAAATATCCTAATTTTCAAGGAAATGGCGATAATCTTGATCAATTTCTTGAGAAAAAAGACGCAAAGTGGCATTTACAATTAAGTAAATACCTGAAATGGCTCCATAATAATCCTCATATAATGCCTGAAACAGAAGAAGAAAATTTTGTCAGAAGTATTCTTGCTAAAGAAACTTTGGCCATAGCTACAGCAAATAATGTAGGACATGTAAAGGAAACTGATGTCTATTTCTTACAGGAAGGAATCAATTTCTTTACTCAAGATTGTACCTTGGTTTTAGTGGGTGGAACAATTTACCATAAGTGTAAGGAAAACAAGAATTATCTTTGGGAAAATATAAAGACGATTGCTAAAGGTGCACTTTTTAACCCGGAGGAATATACCATTTTAAGACCGAATAAAAAAGTATTACTTGATGCTTCCTATATCCTCTCCACTGTGGGTGGGCTTTACGGTAGACTTGACCCCGAAAGAGCTATCCGTATTTTGAAAAAACATTTCAAACCTTTAGAAGTATAATATGAGATTAATTACTTCCTAAATCATCAATAGCTTTTTTAAGAGTTATTATATCTTTCCAGGTTAGGTCTTTGGGGCTGCCCGGGTAGGTTGCTTCGTTTCTTAATAAATAGCTGGGATGAAACATAGGAAATATCTTTATCCCTCCTAACCAGTCAAACCACTGGCCTCGAATTTTAGTTATTCCTTGAGTGATTTCTAAAAGATATTGAGTGGGAACATTACCCAGTGTAACAATAATTTTTGGATTGATTAAAGCAATCTGGGTTTCTAAATAAGGAAGACAGGTTTCTATCTCACTTTTAGAAGGATTGCGATTTCCCGGAGGTCTGCATTTTGTCATATTGGTAATAAATATATCTTCTCTTTTTATATCAACTGATTGTAGGATTTTAGTCAAAAGTTCTCCTGCTTTACCAACAAAAGGAATACCTTTGAGGTCTTCCTCTTCTCCCGGTGCTTCTCCGATAAACATTACCTTAGATTTTGCATTTCCTTCCCCGGGAACAACCTTGGTGCGAGAAAGATACAAAGGACATTTTTCACAATTTTTACATTCTTCCGCCACTTCTTCGATAGTAAGTGGATTAAGATTTTTTGACATCAATTTTACTCCCCTTTATTTTAATTATTGAAGTAAACATTAATGAAAAGAACTACTAATAATTATTTTAGGTAATTAATTATCTTTAAATTTTTATAATTTTACCATTTTCTTATACTTTTTAGCAAGCAGTTAAGAGGGAAGGCCAGAGAAAGTCCCGAGTCGCACAAACCCCATTTAAATAAAACTTTCCTCAAAAAGAAGGATTTTTAAAACTTAAGAATCAGGGGGGGGACATTCTTCTTTTGTATTCCCGCACTTATGCTTGGCGAAAAGTAAAGTGTGTCCTCCTTATAATAATTATTTTCCCAAAAAAGAAGGACTTTTAAAAATTATGTCGTATACTTGATATATAATACCTGAAAAATTTCACTTAAATAAATATTTTATATTTCATAATTTTGAATAAATTTAATATTGTAACCTGTATGAAGGCAACGGGAGAGACTTTTTCTTTCCATCATAAAAGAAAAAGAGCCGAAGAGGCAAGATGCCAAAAGTATCCAAACTTTCAGGCAAAAGAACCGTTACCGGACAGAACTCTGGAGAGCTTTATACAAAAAAGCACCGAAGGGGCAACTCCTAATCTTTAGGAAAACTCTATTTAAAATAGGATGTGTTGTCCCTATTTAGATAAATATTTAAAAATAGCCTTTGATTTTCGTAAATAACTTTCTACATATTTCAATGGTTTTAAGCAATTTAGGGCTAAATATGTCATATTTTAACCTTAAAATTACGGTGATTTTCGTAAATTTTAGAAAGGGTTTTCACAAAATGGCAGAAAGGAAGTATTTACAAGTATTTCCTGATTATTATGCTTCTATATTTTTATCATTTACGTTCTTTGACAATCATATAACCCTTGTAAAATATGACGTATAGCTGTAAAGACTTGCTTAAAAAGGATTGAAACCTGTAAAGGTCTTTAGGTGCGGCATAATGCTTCAAAGTATAGCTATAAAGACTTGTTTAAAAAGGATTGAAACAATCCATAGTTCAGGTAAACTGCTCCAGCATCTATCGTATTACTAAATAGACTTGTTTAAAAAGGATTGAAGAGGGCTCCTTGAGGATTTGGCAAATAATCTCAGACGCCTTAGCTCGGCTATATTGACCCATAAAGCTCTTTGCTAAGATTAGAATGAAACAAACAAAAGGATACGATTATATTTATTTGAAACTGGAAAATCTCGAAGAAAATCTGAGGATTGAATATAGGAACTATGTAAGAAAAGATGATAAATTACTTTCAGGATAAATCGTGAGATTCTTAAATAAAAATTATGGCGATTCTCGTAAATTTTGGGAGATATTTTATAAAATGGCAGAAATGGAGTATTTACAATTATTTCCGTATTTTTGTAGTTCTATATTTTACTACACCAGTTCTTTGACAATCACATAAAGCCTTGAAAAATATGGTGTATAGCTATAAAGACTTGTTTAAAAAGGATTGAAACGGACAATCAGTCATGCTGTCTGCATTTTTATAACCTAGTATAGCTATAAAGACTTGTTTAAAAAGGATTGAAACTCCTCACTCCCATAAGTTAACAGCGTATCCCATAATGTATAGCTATAAAGACTTGTTTAAAAAGGATTGAGACACTTGGAAAGAAGTTTCTGGATAGTTGATAAATTTGTATAACTATAAAGACTTGTTTAAAAAGGATTGAAACAGTCTAGCCTCTTTTAAAAAAGATTTACCATCAAACATTTGATAAATTAGATCCGCTTAAGACGGGCAATTATTCAATTTGAAGATTAAGAAGGATTAAAAAAATCAACTGAATGATTAATTTTAAGATACGGGTGAGAAGTAATTTATGTCTAAAATGAAGTTAAATTAAAATATTTTTGAAAAATATTGGATAAAAAGAAGGAGTTTTAAATTTTATGTAGAAATATATATTAGAAGACTCCAGGATGACTCAAATGCGCTAATCTTTTAAAGAAAAAATTGCTCGATTTCTTTAATAATCAAATACAAGAGTGGATTCGTGGATATCTAAAAGATCACGACAGATTGTCATTTTCAAATGAAGCAACATACGGAAAGAATCATGTAGATAAATTTAAAAATGTGATTACCAATTACCCTTATTCCATTCCTACTAGTAATATCCCAAGTTATATTTTTAGGGAACTTAAAAAGAGGGTAGAAGGTAAAGAAGTTTAAATAAAATAAATAAAGATACTGAAATATAAAAATAAGGTTAAATTTATTTCAATTCTAACAATTACTTCACTCTTCTAATAAACTCGGTAATTCTGAAATATTAGGAGGAAAGAATGTTAAGATTCGGTGTTAACCTTATGTACAGGTTTTATTCTGGACAGTGGATTGAGGATATAGATTTTAATATTATTCCTGAAGAGATTAAACAGATAAGTAAAAAACTTTGTGGAGCAAATATTTTTACTAATGATTTTAGATTTCCAGATAAATGGATAAACTCAGTTTTTTCTGATATTTTTTTTAAACCTGAACCCTCTGCGAGATCCTATTACCCCGCAATAACACTAATGGAAAATATGATAAATTTTCCATTTGAAAACCAACAAGAGAATAAGATTAGCAATGAAACTTCTAAAGAAATAAAAATTTTATATGATAAAATAAAGCAAAAACCAGATGCTCTTCTTATGCTTCTTCAGAAATACGGATCTTTTATACCAATTAGTGAAAACAGTCCGGTCTCACTATATGAGCACATAAAATTCCTTGAAGCTATCCGCCAATGCAGTAACTCTTTTCTTCTTGCATCAGCAGATTTTTCAGGAATTCAAAATTTTATTTATACAATTTCATCAAAGGGAGCTTTAAAGAGCCTACGTGCGCGTTCATTCTTTCTCTCGCTTTTATCTGAGCATATAATCTACGAGATTTTAAAAAAAGAAAATTTAAATCGTTCATCAATTATTTTTTCCGGAGGGGGTTCGTTCTCTCTTTTGCTCCCTCAAAGTGCCAAAGAAACTCTCAAAAACATAAAAGAGAAAATTAATTCTTATTTTTTACATATTGGCGGAAGATTATATTTAGGATTAGTATGGTTGGAATGTAATATTGATGATCTAATGCCACCAAATTTCCGCCATAAATTGAATGGTATAGATAAATTGCTTGAAGAGGATAAAAACAAAAAATTTAGTGATAAACTTCAAGATCTTTTCGCAGCGACCATACCAAAAAAATTAACAAGTCAGGAAGAGTGCCAGATTTGTCATCGAGATGATAGTAATATAATGGAAGAGATGGAAGATCTTGAAGGCAATAAAATGAATGTTTGTCCTTTATGTAAAGGACTTTTTTATTTGGGCGATGCTCTTACTGATTATGAATATATAAATAGATGGGGGAAACGGCCTACTAAGAAAGGGCATTTTATTGAAATTCCTTCATTAAGTGGGGATTCTTATTACTGGGTGGGCAAGAAACCTGATGGTACATTCAATTGGATTAAAAATTCATTTCAACCAGGCGATTATTGGCCTTTCTTTACCGCTGATTATGTAACTTTGGAAAATGGAAAAACAGCAGATTTTGAATTTCTTGCTGATAAGTCAGAGGGCAAGAAACTAATTGGTTGTTTAAGAATGGATGTTGATAATCTTGGAGTTATTTTATCTCAGCGTATAAATTCCGATCTTTTTAGTCCTCTTATACTTTCTACTCTTTCTAAATCTTTCAATCTATTCTTTACTATTTACATGAATTTAATCTGTAAAAAAAAGATAGATAATCCACTTCTAATTCCAATAAAAAATAGAGAAAAAGAAAGGTTTGTAAGCATTATATACTCAGGAGGGGACGATCTTGTGATTATTGGAGCCTGGAATGAAACATGTGAAATCTCTTTAGATATAAGAAGAAATTTTAAGAGATATGTCAAAAATAATGAGGATATTTCAATATCAGGAGGTATTTTTCTGGCTCATCCAAAATTTCCATTATATCAGATGATAAGTTTTTCGGGAAAAGCTGAAGAAACAGCCAAGAGAAATTATAGTGAATGCACAAAAGAGGAATGCCGCCAGAATTACCAAAGTTGTTATTTTTATGAACCTGAAGACATACCAAAGTGCAAGAGAAAAGATTCAGTTTTTCTATTTTACTCTCCATTAAGAGAGAGTAAGAAAAAAAGATTAAATAAAGAGATTAAAACTGAAGGTCGTATAAAAACTTCCCTTAAATGGGATGAGATCGAGTGTAAAGTTATCAATCCACTTAAAATTATGTATCCTATTTTTACTGATAAAGCAGAGGGAAAAATATTTTCTCGTAGTCTTATCTACAGATTTTTTACTTTGGTAGAAAAATGGGAAAATGATGGAATCCTTTACGTACCACTTATGTCATGGACTATTGAGAGATTAAAAAAATTAGCCAATACAAAGACGAGTAGTCAAATAGCAGATTTATCATCCATACTTTTTAATATAGAATATATGTCTTCTCTTTACATTCCACTTACCTGGTTAGATTTATTAAAAAGATAAAAGGGGGTAATAAAAATGGAATTTTTTGCTTCAGATAAAGAACTGGTGGAGAAAGCTAAACAGTCTGCTGAAAAGTTGAGAAATGTTAAAACACATCAGTTAAGAAGAATTTATTCGGAGATATATTCAATATATAAACAATCAAAGTCAAAGCAAGATTTTTCTTCTGCTAAATCAAGACTCATTCTTCTTATGCCCCAACTTGCATATGCTGAATCAAGGAACTCAGGGTTATATTGCTTGACTTCAGAACTCATTAAAATGATTAACCAAATTGACCGAGGAGGAAATCCTAAAGATAAAATTAAAGAGATCTATCAGTTTGTCCAGTCAGTAATAGGTTATCATAAAGAAAGGAGGAAATTATGAAATTTTTCTTTATAGAAGGAGAGATTGAGTGTTTAACAGGACTTCATATAGGAGCTGGGGGTAGTTCAATTGAAATTGGGGGTATTGATGACCCTATTATAAGAAATCCTTTGACAGAATTTCCTTATATTCCAGGGAGTTCGCTAAAAGGAAAGATGAGAAGCCTTTTAGAAAAAAACTTAGAAGAAGAGAAAAGACTTAAATTTAATCGAAAGCGTGAAGGAATAGGGCGTCACGAATGTGATGACATAAATCAAGCGAAAAATTGCCCTGTGTGTCGTCTATTTGGCTCAACTGCTGTAGGAAGTGAAAATAGTAATTTTCCTGCCAGACTCATTATAAGAGATGGAAATTTATCCGATGGAAATTCACTTATGAAAGATGGCTTAATTGTTACTGAGGCGAAAATGGAAAATACTATTGATAGAATCACTGCTGCTGCAGTACCGAGAACTATTGAAAGAATTCCTGCTGGAATAATATTTAACTTTAATTTTGTTTATCATATTAATGAGGATTACCAAGAAGAGGACCTCCAGAATATGCTCCTTTGTTTAAAGCTTATTGAGAAAGACGGCCTTGGTGGTAATATTTCTCGCGGGTATGGACAAGTGAAATTTCATATTAAAAGATTTGAAATGGAGGGAGAAAAAGGTTGGTTTCCAAGAAGAACTAATGATTATTCCTATGAAGAATGTGAACAAGTGATAAAACAAAGGATGAAAAAATGAACTGGTACATTATAAAGTTTAAATTTATTAGTCCTCTTCATATTGGAAGCGATGAAGCAGGAATTGGTATAGAGAATGTCCAGTCTATGATTCATTCGGATACAATATTTAGCGCTCTTGTAAATTCTGCTTCTTTAATGAATAATAATTATATTGATTTTCTTATTCAAGGAAATTTTCGTATCTCTTCTGCCTTTCCTTATAAGGAGAACCATTATTTTCTTCCCAGGCCCTTTTATCCTTTTCCCTCAACTTTTGGGAAATATTCTAAGGAAGTTAAAAAATTAGAATTTCTACAGGAAGTAGATTTTCAAGCTTGGATTAAAGGTGAGTTGAATGAAAAAAATATTACGGGAGCAATTTCTCGCTCTCAAAATATAGAAGAGGTTTCAACCCTTGATATCCGCCCAAGAAATTTTATTGATAGACAAACGTCAGATACTATAATTTATCATTGTGGAGGGGTAGTTTTTCAAAAAAATTGTGGACTATACTTTGTCCTTGAAACAGATAATGAGGATAAAGGTAGATTTCAGGATATTCTTAAAACCTTAAAGAAATTAGGATTTGGAGGAGAGAGGAGCATTGGATACGGTCAATTTAGTTTTGAAATAATTGGAGCTATTGATACTGAGGCAGGGATATGGAAAAATATAAAAAATAATGAAGGAAATTCTTTCTCTCTCTTATCACTTTGTCATCCAGCAGAAAATGAAAATATAGATGCCAAAGCATATCAAACAGTTTTAAGAAAAGGTTGGGTATTCTCTACCTCCTCAAAGAAACAAATGAAAAGAAAAACTTTACGAATGTTTGAGGAGGGCTCGGTGTTTATAAACCAACTTAAAGGAAAAATTGTTGATGTGACTCCTCAAGGATTTAATGATCATGATGTCTACCGTTATGGTAAAGCATTCTCGGTGAAAATGAATATTAGTATTTGATTTTTTTAGTTTTAAGGAGACAGATATGTTAAAGAAATGGAAGGTTACCTTTAGAACATTATCTCCCATTCATATTAAGGGACAAAGGCCGGACTATGGAATGGGAATAATCGTTTTAGACAATCAATCCAGAATAGGTTATATTGTGGATCAAAAGAAATGGGCGGATTTCCTCATGCAAAATAAGAGATATCTGAATGAATATGTGAAAGAATTCTCGGATCCTTGGAAGTTTAAAAAGGAAGGAATTAACGATTTCCTCAGAAGAAGGGGCTTACTTAATGAGAACACAGTTAAGCAGATTTCTTCAGGAATTACATGTGTTGGAGATGGAAATAGCTTTATCTGTGATGGAAGGGGCAAATACTTTGTTCCCGGAACTTCCATAAAGGGATCAATAAGAACTTCGTTTCTCTATCACTTTCTCAAAGAATTGAAAAACTCAAATAACGAAAACTTTAGGAATAACATTGTGAGTAAAATAGAGCATAAGCTTAAGGAATATTCAAAAGTTAAAAGTGCCTACATTAACGCCAAAAGACAAAACAATCATCGAGAAGCGAGAATTAAAATCAGAGAGATGGATAATATTGAGAAATCGTTCGGTGAAGATATAGTTGAAAATAAATTTCTGAATTTCCTTGATGATATGGTTAAAAAAGGTATAGTGAAAGTGGGACCGAACACAGACCTTCTGCGTACAGTGAAAGTATCAGACTCTAAGGTTGATGAGATACGGAGAGAAAACATTAGGGTAATTTGCTTTAGAAATGACGGAAGTTTTTACTTTGGAAAAACAAAGCGAAGGGATGGAACAGAAAGACAAATTTCCCTTAATTATGAATGTTTACATGAGGATACAGAATTTACAACTGAGATTTTACTCGATTTTGAACTTTTAAATAAATTTTACCCTGATGGTAAGATGAAAATTAACGATATCAGCTCCTTAATTAACATTATAAAAGAATTTGGAGAGAGCCAATGGATCGAGGAGAGGAATTTTTTCCAGAAAGTATCGGAAATACCAGAAATAACAGAATTTTACAATCAGAACATATCTCATCCTCTGCTCAGAGTTGGCTGGGGAACCGGGATGTTAGGTACAACGATTGATCTTCTACTTGATCCCCCTCTACGTCAGAGAATAAGAAATGAGGTTATGGGTCACAATCGTCCAGGACTTCCAGCTCCTCACTCAAAGAGAATAGTAATGAGAAACAATCTGGCTACATTCCCTCTTGGGTGGGTAAAAATTGAAACATTGAAGGAGGAATAAATGTCACGAGCAATAATCATCCTTGTGGGAATATCCCTCTTAACTAAACATATTGAAAAAATAATATTCAATAAAAATAAGTTTGATGATTTTACCACTGGGTTTCTCAATGGATACAATATAGCTATACATAGGAAAATAGAAGATATAATAGAAATTATTAATCCGGAGAAAAAAAGACAGATTACCGAATATCTTAAAGATACGGTAGGTCCATTAAATCTAATCGAAGCTTCAGCAGAAACAAACTCATTATCTCATTTGAATCTCCAGAAAGAAGACATTCTCTATTTCCTCTCTTCTAATACTCAAACAGGAAAAATTTGTGCTAATGTCTTTTATGAATATTATCGGAATTTCTGTAAAGTTAATAAACCTATTATCATCTATAATCTTGATAAAGAAATTTTTAATTTTAATCAAGGTATTCGCGAACTCTCTGATAAAATCGTTGAAATCATAATAAGTGAAAAAGGGAAAGGTAATGAAGTCATTATAAATGCCACAGGTGGATACAAGCCAGAAGGGATATATGCTACTCTTTCAGGAATTCTTAATGATGTTAAGGCGGTATATATTCATGAAGGATTTAATTCTCTGATAGAACTTCCCTCAATTCCTATTAGTTTTAATCTTTCTATTTTCCACAGAAATGCAATATGGATTAGACTTGCACAAAAGGGAAATGTACAGGCTTTCAGTAGATTACCAACTGAGCTACAAAATTTGATTGATTTTAATCCAGGACAGGATTCCCCATTTAAACCACTTGGAGAAATTCTCTGGCATTCTTACTGTTTTGCTATTAGTCCACAAGGGAGAGTATATCCTAAACTAGGACTAATTGATAGATTGAATTCAGTACATCAGAATAGAGTTTCTGCTTTTCTCGAAAAATGGGATTCGTTATGGCTTGGTGATCAAATTCCTCAGATGATAGACCATGAGCAAAGTCATTGTCAAAATGTTTTAAATTTTGCCGAGCAAACTTTGCTACCGATCTTAGAGAAAGATGGTAAATTTCTAAGTAAAAAAGAAATTTATTACTTAATTGCAGCAATCTTCTTGCATGATATTGGACATTCTGAAGCTATTGATGAAAATGATAAAATACTTAATCCTGAAGATATCAGAGAAAATCACAGTGAACTTACCTATCAAATGATAAAAAATAATCCAAAAGATTTTGGTTTTGATAAATTCAATGAAGAAGCTAAATCGATTGCTACTATTTGTAAATATCATCAAAGGAAATGGGATATGTCAGGTTTACCAGAAGTTGATAAGAATGGCATTAAAATAAGACTTATAACTGTTCTTTTGAGAGTTTTTGATGCTTGTGATATGCAGAGGAGTAGAACAGGAGGGGAAGATTATCGGGAAATGAAATTGCATGCAAATGAAAGAGAAAAAAAATTATACCAAAAGATGCTTAAAGAAGAGAGCCCAGCAGGAATAATTAAAGAATACATTGAAAGTAAAGTTAAATTTATAGAGAAACAAAAAGAACATTTCAAGATTCATAGTGAGATCTCTTTAGTCCATGTTGAACCGGAGAAGTTAGATAATAAATGGATATGTAAAATAATTTGCCATCCTGTAAAAGATAAAAAAATAATACAAGGTTTTAAAAAATACATCGATGGAGAACTTAATGCTCCTCACGTTAAGGAAGTTTTGGCTAATAATTTAATAGATTTTGAAGTTAAAGCTGGAAAATTTTTGCCTTGAAATTTGAAACATGTCAGGAAATATCTCTTGATTGTGTTTTTGTCGATCTTTGTAGGTACTGAAATTTACTAAAATTTAATCAATTATAGTTGTTTCTATTTTTCTATAGTTCTTTATTTTTGTATTTCCGTTCTTTGACAATTACATAAACCCTTGCAAGATATTTTGTATACCTATAGAGACTTGTTTAAAAAGGATTGAAACATAAATGGTATCCATTCCCAACCTCTTTCTTTAAGAGTATAGCTATAAAGACTTGTTTAAAAAGGATTGAAGAGAGCCCCTTGAGGATTTGGCAAATAATCTCAGACGCCTTAGTCCGGCTATATTGGCCAATAGAGTTCTTTGCTAAGATTAAAATGAAACAAATAAAAAGATACAATAATGTTCATTTAAAACTAGAAAATCTAGAAAAAAGTTTGAGGATTAAAATTAGGAACTATGTAAGAAAAGATGATAAATTACTTTCAGGATGAATTGTAAAATGTTTAAATCAAAATTGGGGTGATTTTCGTACAATTTAAGAAATTTTGGGCAAAATGCCGGAAAGGAAGTATTTGCAATTATTTCCCTATTTTTATATTTCCCTATTTCTACTTTTCCATTCTTTGACAACCACATAACCCTTGCAAAATATGAGGTATAGCCATAAAGACTTGCTTAAAAAGGATTGAAACGTCCATGTTCCCTCCTCATAATCATCCAGCGTGTTAATATCATCTGGTATAACTATAAAGACTTGTTTAAAAAGGATCGAAGAGAGCTCCTTGAGGATTGGCAAATAATCTCAGATGCCTAGGCCGACTATATTGATCCATAGAGCTCTTTAACAAGATTAAAATGAAGAAAATCAAAGGATACGATTCTGCTCATTAGAAACTGGAAGATCTAAAAGAAAATCTGAAGATTGAATATAGGAACCTTGTAAGAAAAGATGATAAATTACTGTTTAGGATGAATTGTAAGATTCTTAAATCAAAATTATGGCGATTTTCGTAAATTATGGAGGATTTTTTATAAGTTGTCTGAAATGAAATATTTGCAGGCATTTCCGTGTTTTTACATTTCTATATTCCTACAGTTCCGATCTTTGACAATCACATAGCCCTTGCAAAATATGGGGTATGGCTATAAAGACTTGTTTAAAAAGGATTGAAACCAAACAGGATTCCAAGTCATATCGCACCAACCGATTTTATTGCATAGCTATAAAGACTTGTTTAAAAAGGATTGAAACCCCCAGGACCAACCTTCAATCCAATATCTCTTGTGTTTAAGCAGTATGCCTTGTTTAAAAAGGATTGAAACTGAGTAGTATCATAGGAAAGACTGCCTATATAAAGCGTATAGCTATAAAGACTTGCTTAAAAAGGATTGAAACACAATAGGGCGCTTCCGCCACATCTTGTTCTAACTGTGTATAGCTATAAAGACTTGTTTAAAAAGGATTGAAACTGATAACCAGTCAAAAGCTTACCATTCATTAATTTTCCATATAGCTATAAAGACTTGCTTAAAAAGGATTGAAACGCCCCATCGGTGTTGTCGAGGCAAACGTATTCTTTATCAGTATAGCTATAAAGACTTGCTTAAAAAGGATTGAAACCACTCCGGGTTTCACCATTGAACTGCGAAAACCTCAGGCGTATAGCTATAAAGACTTGTTTAAAAAGGATTGAAACACAGCAGGTTTGTTATGATGCGGATGATGGAAATCAGGCGTATAGCTATAAAGACTTGCTTAAAAAGGATTAAATGGGGACCCTTGAGGATTTGGCAAATAATCTCAGATGCCTTAGGCCGGCTATATTGACCCATAAAGCTCTTTGCTAAGATTAGAATGAAACAAACAAAAGGATACGATTATATTTATTTGAAACTGGAAAATCTCGAAGAAAATCTGGGGATTAAATATAGGAACTATGTAAAAAAAAGATGATAAATTACTTTTAGGATGAATTGTAAGATTCTTAAATCAAAATTATGGCGATTTTCGTAAATTTTGGGAGATATTTTATAAAATGGCAGAAATGGAGTATTTACAATTATTTCCGTATTTTTGTAATTCTATATTTCTACATTTCCGTTCTTTGACAATCACATAAACCCTTGCAAAATATGGGGGTATAGCTATAGAGACTTGTTTAAAAAGGATTGAAACTCCCACATCTTCTCAAATTTCTCGCCACGCTGTAAGTTTAAGCAGTATGCCTTGTTTAAAAAGGATTGAAACTAGTTAGCATCGGTCTTGATGAAGTGATAAGTAAGCCCGTATAGTTTATAAAGACTTGTTTAAAAAGGATTGAAGAGAACTCCTTGAGGATTGGGCGAATAATCTCAGACGTCTTAGCCTGGCTATATCAACCCATAGAACTCTTTGCTAAGATTAAAATGAAACAAATAAAAGGATACGACTATGTTTATTGAGCCACATAAAACACCAGACTCCTGTCTGGTGATGTAGTGGCTATCCAGACGAGATGGCATTTGGTATAATGGAGCATGAGATTTAGAAAAAGTGCCCATGCTATCTATAAAACGGAATATCACCTCGTCTGGATACCGAGATATCGGAGAAAAATCTTTACAAAAGGAGTAAGGGAATATACGGAGAAAATACTTTCGCATATCCCAGAACTTTATCCCGATATCGAGGTAGTAAAGGTTAATGTACAAGAGGATCATGTTCACATGGTAGTCGTGATACCTCCTAGAATTGCAGTTGCCGATGCAATTCAGTATATCAAAACACAGTCGGCAAAAAAGCTCAAGGCGAAATTTCCTTTTATGCAAAAAGCCTATGCAAAGAAAGGCGGCATCTGGTCGAGAGGATACTGTGTATCGTGTATAGGTTTGAATGAAAAGGAAATTCTCGCCTACGTTGAGCACCAAGAAAAAGAAGATAAAGGGCAACTGCAATTAACATTGTCATAGGTTCAAGAAGCCCCCAGCTCCTGCTGGGGGCTTCTTGAACCTATGACAATGTTAATTGCAGTTGCCGATGCAATTCAGTATATCAAAACACAGTCGGCAAAAAAGCTCAAGGCGAAATTTCCTTTTATGCAAAAAGCCTATGCAGGGAAAGGCGGCATCTGGTCGAGAGGATACTGTGTATCGTGTATAGGTTTGAATGAAAAGGAAATTCTCGCCTATGTTGAGCATCAAGAAAAAGAAGACAAAGGGCAACTGCAATTAACATTGCCATAGGTTTAAGAAGCCCCAAGCTCCTGCTGGGGGAGTTTCACTTGAAACTGGAAGACCTAGAAGAAAATCTGAGAATTAGATATAGGAACTATGTAAGAAAAGAAGATAAATTACTTTTAGGATGAATTGTAAGATTTTTAAATTAAAATTACGGTGATTTTCGTAAATTTTAGAAAGGGTTTTCACAAAATGGCGAAAATTAAGTATTTACAAGTATTTCCTGATTATTATACTTCTATATTTTTATCATTTTCGTTCTTTGACAACCACATAACCCTTGCAAAATATGGTGTATAGCTATAAAGACTTGCTCAAAAAGAATTGAAACAATATTTGCCATAATCCAGCATCAATCTGTCCATTAAAGTATAGCTATAGAGACTTGCTTAAAAAGGATTGAAACAACCTTTTCATTTCTAAATCCTCCTTTCAATTTATGTATAGCTATAAAGACTTGTGTAAAAAGGATTGAAACTCTAGTTACTAAATTTAATAACTAATGGTTTTTACGTATAGCTATAAAGACTTGTGTAAAAAGGATTGAAACCTTTTAGCAATAACCCGAACTATATTCGGGAATTTTCGTATAGCTATGAAGACTTGTTTAAAAAGGATTGAAACTTGAGTTTTCTGGTGGGGTTACGCCATAATTTTCTATTTTAAGTAGTATGCTTTGTCTAAAAAGGATTGGAAATCAAAGCTTTATATTTGTGTCTTAATGGACAATTATTGAGCAGATCTAAGTTTGACTTGTCAAAATCTGGACTTTGAGATATGAAAGGATTAATATAATAATAAGATTGTGATTTTGACCTAAATCGATTTTTGTAAATTTTGATTTTTCCCTATTTTTGGGATTTTGAAAGTCTTATATTATAAGGGTTTTCAAGGGGTTAAAAAGTAAAGATATTCAATTTTTACGAAAATGAAAACCTATATATTGCAAGGGTTTGAAGCGATATTACCCCAAATATGTACTATTTTAATCTTAAAATTAGTTTGATTTTCGAAATTCTTACCGGAATAAATTAAGAGAGGCTAAAAAAGTGAAGTATAATTACCGTTTTCAGCATAACTCTATTAATTCATACCATCAACTTTGTTCTTTGACAATCCAGTAAACCCCTAAAAATATGGGGTTTAAGCAATATGCCTTGTATAAAAAGGATTGAAACCTAATTACCTCAGAATCAAGATCATCTTTCTTAAAAGTATAGCTATAAAGACTTGTTTAAAAAGGATTGAAACATCTCCTACAACTGCTCTTGTGTGGGTAACCAGATTTGTATAGCTATAAAGACTTGTTTAAAAAGGATTAAATAGGGCTCCTTGAGGATTTGGCAAATAATCTCAGGTGCCTTAGGCCGGCTATATTGATCCATAGAGCTCTTTACCCAGATTAAAATGAAGCAAATAAGAGGGTATGAACCTGGTTATCCGAAACTGAAAGATCTAAAAGAAAATCTGAAGACTGAATATAGGAACTATGTAAGAAAAGATGATAAATTATTTTTAGGATGGATTATAGGATTCTTAAATAAAAATTATGGAGATTTTCGTAAATTTTAGGAAATTTTTTATAAAATGGCAGAAATTAAGTATTTACAAGCATTTCCTTATTTTTATAATTCTATATTTTTTTATTTCCGTTCTTTGACAAACACATAACCCTTGAAAAATATGGTGTATAGCTATAAAGACTTATTTAAAAAGGATTGAAACCCTACCGGTTGAAAATCTGCCATGTTATCGTCAGTGTATAGCTATAAAGACTTGTTTAAAAAGGATTGAAACTTTTTATCTCTCCAACAAGATAAATATCTGTCTCTTGGAGGTTTAAGCAGTATGCCTTGTCTAAAAAGGATTGAAACTCCCGCAACACACTTAGAATACGAACCTTAGCATATATATAGCTATAAAAACTTGCTTAAAAAGGATTGAAACTTGATTAGTTGTGCCTCAATTTCGTTAGCTATGACCATATAGCTATAAAGACTTGTTTAAAAAGGATTGAATATAGCTTTTTGAGGATTGCGCGAATAATTTTAGATGTCTTAGCCCAGCTATATCAACCTATGGAGCTCTTTGCTAAGATTAGAATAAAACAAACAAAAGGATACGATTATGTTCATTTGAAACTGGAAGACCTAGAAGAAAATCTGAGGATCAAATATAGGAACCATGTAAGAAAAGACGATAAATTACTTTTAGGATGAATTGTAAGATTTTTAAATCAAACTTGTGGTGATTCTCGCAAATTTTTGGTAATTTTTATAAAGTAGCAGAAATGGATTATTTATAATGATTTCCGTATTTCTATGATTCTATATTTTGCCATTTCCGTTCTTTGACAATCACATGAACCCTTGTAAAATATGGTGTATAGCTATAAAGACTTGTTTAAAAAGGATTGAAACAAATCTAAACCAGTTTGATTAATGTAACCTCTATCGATGCGTATAGCTATTAAGACTTGCTCAAAAAGGATTGAAACCAGGCTGGACATTCACAAATCGGACATTCGGGACATTGTATAGCTATTAAGACTTGTTTAAAAAGGATTGAAACGTCGTACCTAAACTGTCAGTATCCGCTGCATCTGATAATGTTTAAGCAACATGACTTGTTTAAAAAGGATTGAATCACAGTTAGTCTTGCAAACCCATCACAATCAGCTTTTCATATAGCTATAAGGACTTGCCTAAAAAGGATTGAAACGGGAATTTAGTTAGAAATTGAAAAGTGTGCTGAGGAGTATAGATATAAAGACTTGTTTAAAAAGGATTGAAACACATAGAGAACTCCAAAGGCATTAACCCATCTATTCATGTATAGCTATAAAGACTTGTTTAAAAAGGATTGAAACATCTATTTGCTTTATAGGAAAAATACGATGCTATTGCTGTTTAAGTAGTATGCCTTGTTTAAAAAGGATTGAAGAGAGCTCCTTGAGGATTTGTGAAATAATCTCAGATGTCTTATACCAGTTATATCGACCCACTTAAGAAAGAGATGAAATGTAATAATAAAAAATAATAGGATTAGATATGAATTACTTTTGAATATTTATAATTTTAAAGAAACAAGGGAGTTATATTATTGACTGAAAGTGCAAATAAAATAGAAAAAGCTAAAGAGTTTAAATTTGCCAAATTCCGGTTTTATCTTCGTCCTTTGGAAAAAATTTATCTTCCTCGTTATAAGGGTTCTGTCTTGCGGGGTGGATTCGGAAATATATTTAAAAAAACTGTCTGTATGAATAATAAGCGCGAATGTAATGAATGTATACTTCAAGAAAGATGTGTATATTCATATATTTTTGAAACTCCCCTTCCTCAAAATCTACTTGAAAAATCAAAATTTAAATTAAAACGCCCCCCTCATCCTTATGTACTTGAACCACCAATTACCTCAAAAATTGAATATAATCATAATGATGAACTTGCCTTTAATCTGATTCTAATCGGGCGGGGAATTGAATATTTACCTTATTTTGTTTTTGTTTTTGAAGAACTGGGAAAAAGGGGGCTTGGCAAGGGTAGAGGGAAATATGAACTTGTAAGGGTCGATAATGAAGAAGGAGAAAGAATCTATGAATCTGGGAAATTATCCGATAATTTTAAGATAAAATCTTTTCAAGATATTATCAATGAATACAATTTTGCAGAAAGTAAAAATTATCAACAGGTAAAGCTAAATTTTCTTACCCCTGTTCGTGTTGTTTTAAGAGGAGAACTAACTATTAAGTTTGATTTTAACCTCTTTATTATCAATCTCCTTCGCCGTCTTTCCTGGCTTTCCATGGTACACGGTGATGAGGAATTAGAATTTAATTATAAATATTTTATATCTTGTGCTGATGATATAAAAATAAAAGAAAGAAATATCAAATGGTATGATTGGGAGAGATATTCAAGTAGGCAAGGCACTAGAATGAAACTTGGTGGATTTTTAGGTAACATAACATTTGAAGGAGACTTAAAAGAATTTATCCCCTTTATCAAACTGGGAGAATATATCCACATAGGCAAACAAACTAGTTTCGGGTTGGGGAAATACGAAATAGTTAGGGAGGTCTGATTATGAAGAGAATTCTCATCCTTTCTGTTGGGGACTCGCCTGTGCCGATTGTTAAGGTAGTGTCAAGGGAACGATTCTACCAGGTCAATAATTCGTAACTTTTAGCGGAAGAGCGCCAAGAAGCTCTATATTTCTTACAGGGTGAAAGTCCCTGTTGGGTAAGGTCTAACCAACTACCCATACTGAGTGTTGTATCGAAATGGGTAACCATTAGATGAAGCGTACACAGGGAAACAGATAGGCCATAGGGAAGACCGTACTTCCTAAAAGTGAATTATACAGCCTCGTAAATAAAGATTAATGCAGATGGCGACGTTATTTTCGCAACGGAAGCCTATACAAAAGAATCGCTAATGGTGAGATTCTAAAGAGAGTCTGTCGGGGTCTTGGCACATGGCATGTCTGTAGAGAGATATAGAGAACTTGGGAGACCCTATAAGCTCCTTAACAAAAGGTAAGTCTACCCGATGAAAAGAGAGGGTGACTGATGGCTTATAGGGAGTCGGATCAGCTCATACTACTCTATCAAATAGAGGAAGGGGCTGACAGAATACGTAGCCTGCAAAGGAAACATTTGCCGGGCAAGTAGGACTGGAGGAACAAATGCAAACCTCACTGCAGGGAATAGCAAAGAAGGCAATACTAATTTGTCTTTTACGGAAGCGAGTATCTCTGAAGAGCCCAGTGCGGTAGTTCCGCACGCTGGGATCTGTGCGGGGGCAGTCAGGTAACTGGCTGTCCTACCGTGACAACCTATAGGATCTGAGAAGTTTCTTAACCAAATGATTGAAACTTTAAGTATTATTATAGATAGATGTCCTTGGTAAATAGGATGTCTCCCTGTTTATTTAAATTTATAAAATAAATTAATAATAAGGTACTTGTAACTATAAATTAACCAAATTAATGGAGATAATAACGTTTTTATGGTTTATCTTGGAATTACCATAGGTATACTTACGTTTTTTTTACTAATTTTAGGAATGATTGATTTACCTAAATTTGGTATAAAAGGAAAAAGAAAGAAAACAATAATGTGCGTAATAGGAGCATTAATATTTTTATTAAGTGTTTATATTGTAATAGATGATAGACGCACGGAAGAAAAATTCACGAAATATAAACTTAATGTAAATTATGAAACACAAATAAACCGTTTACTTAGCAAAAAATTACCTGATAGTTATATCGAAGAGCTCGGAAATAATCCTTTATTTAAACAAACTTATATAGAAGGTCAAGAATATGAAAGAACAGGTAATTTTAAAAAAGCCATTGAATGTTATAATGAAATTTTTAAATATCGTCTTTCTAGTGATGTAGATAAAGTATCGGCTTACAATTTAATCGGTTCCTGTTATTTTAATTTATATGAATTAGAGAAATCTATGCAAAGCTTTAAAAAAGCTATTGAGATAGTAAAAAAAATAAAAGATAAAAAATATAAATCAAATGGAAAAGCAACAACTTTTTATTTTATTGGTTGTGTTTACAAAGAGTTAATGCAATGGGAAAATGCTTTAAAATATTTGGAATATTCCTTAAATGAAAATATTAAATTAGATAATAATTTAAATGAAGCAAATACACTTTTTGAAATTTTTACTATATACTTTCAATTAAACAGTATTGAGGTAGCTATTAAAAAACTCCACCAAGCCATACAAGCTTACCAGGCATATTTGAAGGATTATATTTCTAATGACTTAAGTATAGACCATGCTATGAATCAGAATAACATAGGAAATGCCTATCACGCCCTTGCAGAAATTGATAAGGATAAAGTTGTAAATAGTGAAAAAGCTATCCAAATCTATAGGGATGCTTTAAAAGCCTGTCCTATAAATGATTTCCCTATATACTATGCTGTAATACAGAACAACCTAGGGAACGCCTATCAAACCCTTGCCGAAGTCAAAGATAAAGCTGTCAATTGCGAGAAAGCCATGCAGTACTACCAAGAGGCTCTAAAGGTCTATACACTAAATGGTTTCTCTATAGACTATGCTTTGACCCAGAATAAGTTGGGAACTGCCTATCGTGTTCTTGCAGAGGTTAAGGATACAGTTATCAATTGTGAGAAAGCTATACAGTACTACCAAGAGGCTTTAAAAGTTTATACACTAGATGATTTCCCTATAAACTATGCTTTGACCCAGAATAAGTTGGGAACTGCCTACAACACCCTTGCTGATATCAAGGATACAGTTATCAATTGTGAGAAAGCTATACAGTACTACCAAGAGGCTTTAAAAGTTTATACACTAGATGATTCCCCTATAGACTATGCTGGAACTCAGAACAACTTGGGAACTGCCTATCGTGCTCTTGCAGAGGTTAAGGATACAGTTATCAATTGTGAGAAAGCTATACAGGCCTATGGGAAGGCTTTGAAGGTCTATTCTCTAGATGATTTTCCTATAAACTATGCTGGAACCCATAACAACGTGGGGAATGTTTATCAAGCCCTAGCCGAAGTCAGAGATAAAGCTGTTAATTGCGAGAAAGCTATGCAGTACTACCAAGAGGCTTTGAAGGTTTATACTCTAGATGATTTCCCTATGCACTATGCTGCGGCCCATAACAACCTGGGGAATGCTTTTCAAGCACTAGCAGAGGTTAAGGATAGGGTTATCAATTACGAGAAAGCCATCCAGGCTTATCAAGAGGCTTTGAGGGTCTATACTCTAGATGATTCACCTATGCACTATACAAGAATCCATAACAACCTGGGGAATGCTTTTCAAGCACTAGCAGAGGTTAAGGATAGAGCTGTTAATTACGAGAAAGCCATCCAGGCTTATCAAGAGGCTTTGAGGGTCTATACTCTAGATGATTCCCCTATGTACTATACAAGAATCCATAACAAATTGGGGAATGCTTTTCTAGCACTAGCAGAGGTTAAGGATAGAGCTGTTAATTACGAGAAAGCCATCCAGGCTTATCAAGAGGCTTTGAAGGTCTATACTCTAGATGATTCCCCTATGTACTATGCTGCGGCCCATAACAACCTGGGGAATCTTTATCAAGCCCTAGCCGAAGTCAGAGATAAAGCTGTTTGTTTATGTTACTCTAAAACTGCACCACTCTATTAATTGAAAAGTACACCACTTTGAAATATGATTCCCTTATGTATGAAAGATAAT
>JABUBM010000008.1_pt1 | contig 51183 bp, 45 predicted proteins | sample 7240321 | NCBI WGS metagenome assembly JABUBM01 (sample SAMN07256344, study PRJNA390944) | subsurface metagenome | isolation source: Methane hydrate marine sediment | place: Pacific Ocean: Eastern North Pacific, ODP site 1244 | collected 2002
GTTACTGAATATGTTAAAATTGTCAAAGAACATGTGTTAAAAAATTAAATTTTATTATATACTTAAGGGAGACCTAGGGGCATATGCCCCCATTAATATATACTATCTTATCCGCTAAATACTAAACGCTCTACGCTGTACGCTCCACGCTAATTTATTTACTTATTTATCTGTCCACTCCATCTTAATTTTTCCCGTAAAATAGCATAAAAACTCTTTTCTTTAAAGGTAATTAATCGAGCTATATGGTCTGATTTTTTTATTATCACTTCATCCTTTGGTTTTAAAACAAAGCCCTCCTGCCCATCTATGGTTACCATTACTTTTTCTTCGCTTGATTCCAAAATTATTTTTACTTGATCATTTTCACCGATAATAATAGGCCGGGCAGATAAAGTATGGGGGCAGATAGGTGTAAGTATTATAGAATTTATATTAGGATTGACAATGGGACCGCCAGCAGAAAGAGAATAAGCAGTAGAGCCTGTAGAGGTGGAGACAACCAATCCATCCGCCGAATAAGTAATAACATAATCATTATTGACATAAGTGGCTAAACAAATAATTCGGGCAAAAGCTCCCTTACCTATAACTACATCATTTAAGGCTGTAAATTTTTTAATCTCTTTTTCTCTTCTTTTCACTGTACAACTTAACATCATTCTTTCATCAAGAAAATATCTCCCCTGATACAGTTTCTCTAAAGACTTTTCCAGGTCATCAATGCCAATTTGAGTCAGAAAGCCCAGTCCTCCTAAATTTACTCCAAAAACCGGTATATCTTCGGTAGCGGCTAATCTGGCTGCTCTAAGGAGAGTTCCGTCTCCCCCCAAAGAGATTATTAAATCAACTTTTTTAAGAAATTTTTCGGTAGGGCAGTTTAATTCTTCCTTTCCAATTTCTTTGCCCTTATTTCCTTCTATACACACTTTCAGTTTTTTAGAATTTAGCCAATCAATTATCCTACAGCTTGTTTCCCGTGCCTTATCTTTTTCATAATTTACTATTAAACCAACGTTGTATAATTTCATCTCCACCCTCCTTGAAGTAAATAATATAAGGCCAAACTAAAAATTGCTCCTGCTAAAAAATATACTATCTTTACCATCCTTTGGCGCACGGTGCTTTCGAATTGAAACTTTACTTCAGAAATGCTCTTATTTTTCATATTTAATAAAAGAATACCACTCGGTTGGTAGGCAAGATAATATTCTAACATCTGTCTACGGGTCTCCCGGTTGGTAATATAGGGAATCTTCTCTCCACTTTTGACTTCTACTACGTAGACTCTCCCTCTCTTCCTCGCCAAATAATCTATCCGCACTAAGTAGCGATGAACCTTGTCTCCGATAGTTATAAGGAGTGGTTTACTTTTTTGAGCATCTATAATCGCATAACCGTTTTTCTTTAATATTTTCTCTGCTTCTTTTTCCGCCTGCCTGCTTTTAGAAAATCTCTTCCTTAATCTCTTGACCCTTAACCAATTACTTATCTTGATAAACAGAACCAGGCAGATTATTCCTCCGCCAATAAATAAAATAAAGATAAAAATGGCATTTTCATTTATGTTCAAAAACCTCACTCCAATAATATCTTACTATAATTTAATTCTTCATTCACTCCCCTGTTGTTAAAATTAAGTATCACTAAATAAAGTCATAGAATATTATTTTTTAGGAGAAAATTCCTGGTGAGCTTGATTTACCACTTCTTCAACAATTTGAGGAAAATTATTTATCTTATTTTTTCCAGAATTTTTTGTTAAATAGATGAGATATTCTATATTACCGGAAGTCTTTTTTAAGGGAGAAAAGGTTAAACCTTGAATACTAAAACCCATTTCTTGTGCCTTATCGCCAACTCTTTCGATTACCATCTTATGGACTTCTGCCTTTTTTACTAATCCGCCCTTTTGAATGAACTCCCGTCCTGCTTCGAACTGTGGTTTGATTAAAGCCACCACTTCTCCTTTCTCCTTAATTAAATTATACACCGCGGGCAGGACTTTATCTAATGAAATAAAGGAGACATCTATGGTAGCCAATTCAAAAAGATCATCAAATTTATCGGCAGTAAGGTATCTTATGTTAGTTCTATCCACAACTACTACTCGGTTATCTTTCTGCAGTTTCCAGGCTAACTGTCCGTAGCCCACGTCTATGCAATAAACTTTTTGAGCTCCAAACTTTAAGAGGCAATCAGTAAAACCTCCGGTAGATGCACCAACATCAATTACCCTCTTTCCTTCGACATTGACATTAAAAACCTTTAAGGCTTTTTCTAATTTTTCTCCACCTCTGCTTACAAAAGCAGTCTCCTTTCTTATTACTGAAATATGGCTTTCAACCTTGATCCTTTGTCCTGATTTATCGACTCTTTCCCCTTCCACTAAAACTTCTCCAGCCATAATAGCGCTTTTGGCTTTCTCTCTGGTAGGGAAAAATCCCTTTTCGGCCAGTAATATATCCAGACGTTCTTTCTTTGATTTTTCCAAATCTATAAATTCACCTCTCGGACTGAAACTCTACCTATTAAAGCTAAATTACCGCGCATAATATCCAGGCCATTACAATTCCTATAAAACCTCCTACTATAACTTCAAAAGGAGTGTGTCCAACTAATTCTTTTAAACGCTTGTCTTTTAACTTTATTTCCCTGAAAAATTCTAAAATAATTTTATTTAATACTTTAGCTTGTTCTCCCGTCTCTCTCCTTACCCCAGCTGCATCGGCCATAATAATAAAAGCTATGACCATAGCTAAAGCAAACAAAGGAGATTCCCAGCCTTCTTTTATACCAATGGTGGTAGCCACGCATATAGAAAGGGCGGAATGAGTGCTGGGCATCCCTCCTGCCCCAACAAATCTCCTAATATCCCATTTTTTTTCGGTAATATAAAATACCATTAGCTTTAAGCTCTGATTTAAAACCCAGGTTATAAAAGCAATTATTATAATCTCATTCCTAAAAATTAAAAATAAGTCAGTAATATTAATCTCTATCACTTCCTATTTTTTTATATTATTCATTTTAGTTTTCTGGTTTAATCCAACTTTCGTCTCTAAGTAAAGGCATACTGATATCTATATGTCCGTCCAAACTCTCTCTTTCATTTCCTTCCACTAATATCTGAACACCTCTAATCGGAGGAATTTCAGTTAAAGTATTAACTATAGAATAGACGGTCATCACCTCACCACTACTTCCTCCGGGATGATTCTTAGATATTTCCTCAGATAGGTCTATATAGGCAATATCATCAACAATATATACTTCATTGACTTGAGTTCCTTCGGGAATTGTAGGATAAAGATCGGAATTTTTCGGACCTTTTATCAGCTCAATAACTGCCTGTCTGGCCAAAGAAGGGGTTTGTGGTATTTTTCTTTTTTCAGGCACCAAGTATATCGCCTGAGAATCAGAAAAGTAAAGGTTAACTTCGACCATCTCTTCTGTCGGTACGGGTTCAACTTCTTTTATTTCTTCTTCCTTATAAGGGACTTCCTTGGTAATAACAGGCTTTTCTGTATATCTTTCCCAGACAGGGACAATAAACTTATTGAATATTAGATAGCCAACAATTACGATTACCACAATTATTAATAATGAAAAGATAATTTTCGGATTATTTCTTTTCTTCTTCGACATTCTATTTTTTGCCATAATAATTAATCCTATCCACCATTATCGGGGGTATTTTCTATGTAATATTTTATCGCCTCGAACAGAGCCTGAGCACTTTTTTGCATAAACTCGTTATTTTTTAATAATTTTTCCTCTTTAGGATTAGAAATAAAAGCAACCTCTACAATAACAGCTACCATATTTGCTCCCTTTAGTACTACAAATGGAGCTTGTTTTACTCCCCTATCTTCTAATTTTAGATAATTTACTAATTTTTTCTGTACAATTTCTGCAAAATCGAGACTATACTTGATGTTGGCGCTTTCTTCCAGGTCAGCGATAATTAAGGCTAAATCAGTATCTAGCTCTGGATGAGCTCTGCTGGCTATGTTTTCTCTATCTGCTACATCTCTGGCTGAGGCACCGATATATTTGGAACTTAACACGAAGGTCTCTATTCCTTCTGCACTAGGACGATGATTTAAAACCGAATTAGCGTGTAAACTTACAAATACAAAACCATTTTTCTGGTTAGCGAAATTTGTTCTATCTTCCAGATAAACAAACGCATCTTTACTTCTGGTTAAATAAGTGGGAATACCGGCCCCTTTTAATAATTTCTCTAAATAAAGAGCGATTTCCAAAGTAACTTCTTTTTCTTTCAAGCCAGTAGGCCCAATCGCTCCCGGGTCTTTTCCACCATGGCCAGGATCAATAATTACTACTCTCTTGCCGGTTATCTCAGGTCCGGGAGCAGGCTTTTGTTCAGGCTTAGCGGGAAGAGTTTCAGAAATGACTGCCTCTTCACCTGATTTGAATATATCAATCACTATCCTATCGGGTTCAATAAGACTGAAAAGCTCGTATTTGGATTCCTGATAAAGGTCAAATACAACTCTGGTAATTTCTTCGTTAAATTGTGCGGTCCTTACTGTTTTTACCACCCCATCATCTATCTTTATCTGCTTGGAGGTATCCTCTAATTTTACAATAGACCCCATTATATCAATAAAGATTCTATCCGGATTTATTAATTTATCAGCTCTAAATTCTGTCTTTTCAGATAAATCTATCACCACTCTGGTTTTGTCGGGGTGAGAATAACTTCTAACTTCTAATAGATAAGGTCTTATGGTATTAATGGATAAAGTCTTGGTCTGGTTCTCCCATTTAATATCTACTTCGGCAATAATTTTGACCACTTCTAAGGGAATCATTACCCGATTATCGATAATTCTGGCTGGTATTTCTAACGGTATTACCTTTTCATTTATCTCCAAAGAAGGATCATCGATTACTAAGCGGGCTGTACGATTATTAATATTTATGGTCATTAACTTTAAAGCCGGGAACCAGGTAATTCTTCCCCCTAAAGCTTCTATTACATTACGAGCTGAAACAAATATTCGATCATTTTCGATAACTGAAGGGACAACTGTTTCGAGAGGCTTATTATCTAACAATATCTTTATTTCTGAAGATTGGGCTAAAGTTGAAGAAAGGGGAAATAAAATAGTAAATAAAGCTGTTATTAAAATTATGTAGAATATCTTTTTCATATAATCTATTCTATCCCTCCTGGATTAAATATCTGATAGCCAAAACTTTTAAAATAGCTGCCAAAGGAACAGCCACTAATACTCCTAATATTCCTAATAACTGACCGCAAATTAAGATCGATAAGATCACCGTTAAGGGATGCAAGCCTAATCCCTTTCCCAAGATATTAGGATTAAGATATATCGCCTCAAGCTGATTAACTAAAACAAATAAAACTACGATCATCAACAATGTCCACCAAGGGCTGCCCAAGGCAAAAATTAAAGCCAGAACAACTCCCACGATAGGACCTAAATAGGGAATAAAATTAAAAACTCCACTAATAATCCCGATAATCAGGGCGAATTTCAAATTTAAGAAGTACAACCCTATACCAATCAAGGTCCCCACAATAAAACAGACTATTATTCGACCACGAATAAAACCACTGATAATATTATCTATCTCTTCCAGTACTTCTTTAAATTCTTTTTTATTTCCCTTTGATACAAAAATATACAAATTTTCTTTAAATATAAATATATCCTTCATCAAATAAAACAATATCAAAGGAACAATTACTACGCCAAAAGTAATGCTAGAAACTATATTGGATAAATAAATTATAATGGTTTGGGAAAAACCCAATATACTTTTTTGCAGTTCAGATAAATTTTCTTTAAGTAAGGATTCTACATCAGCGGGGTCTATAAATTTTGATAACTGCGGTTCCAACGATAAAATTAAAGTTTGATAACTATTAATAAATTTTGGAATTTCATTATACAAAATATTAAGTTGATTAATTACGCTGGGGATTAGGAAAAATATAGTTAGGATTAACAAAGCTATTATTATTCCAAAGACAACAATAATAGCCAATACCTTTGGGGCTTTTTTACTAATGAGATATTTATAAAGCGGATCAAAAAAATAAGCTAACATTAAGGCAATACTAAAATATATGAACAACCACTTTAGTTTGCTCAATACATAAAACAGAATCGCAAGGCCAATAGCCATACTGATAATAAAATTTAATCTCTTATCTTTTACAAATTCCATAAATAGTTTTCCGCCTAAAAACAACTTTTTACTTATCTATTTATAACAGATTAGCTCATATTATTCAATTTTTTTCAGCTTTAAGGATCCTGTCCCAAGTATCCCTTAAAGACACAATTCGGTTAAACACTAACTTATCCGATGTTGAATCAGGATCCACACAAAAGTAACCTTTTCGCATGAACTGGTATCTGCTTCCGGAAGCCGCTCCCGCTAAACTGGGTTCCACCAAACAATCAGTTAACACTTCCAGGGAGTTTGGGTTAAGCTGCTTTACAAACTCTTTCTCTTCCTCCTGCTCTTCCGCTCTCTCGTTCTGATCCAGTAAAAGTTGCTCGTATAAGCGCACTTCCGCTTTTAAAGCATGGTCTGCGGAAACCCAGTGTAAAGTTCCTTTTACTTTACGTTTAGCACCCGGCTTACCGCTTTTGCTTTCCGGGTCGTATATACAGTGTACTTCTTTTATCTCTCCTGTTTTTTCATCCCGAACAAATCCTTCGCATTTGATAATATAGGCATTCTTTAACCTGACCTCGCAACCTGGAGCCAGGCGAAAATATTTTTTCGGCGGGTTTTCGCAAAAATCTTCCCGTTCGATGTAAAGAATTCGTGAAAAAGGTATCTTACGATTCCCGGCAGTAGGATCCTCAGGATTATTTTCTGCATTCACCTCTTCCATTATGTCCTTTGGATAATTTTTGATAACCAGCTTTAAAGGACGGAGTACCCCCATAACCCGGGGCGCCCGCAAGTTCAAGTCCTCACGGATACAATGTTCCAGAAAACGGACATCCACCACACTATTAGTTTTGGCTACACCGATACGCTCGCAGAAGTTTCGGATCGCCTCCGGGGTGTAACCTCTGCGCCGCAGACCGGCTATAGTTGGCATCCGAGGGTCATCCCATCCAGCTACATAACCTTCCTCCACCAGCCTACGGAACTTTCGTTTACTCATCACTGTATTAGTTAAGTTAAGACGGGCAAATTCGATCTGCTGGGGTAAATCTGGAAGATTCAAGGCATTGAGAACCCAATCATACAGAGGGCGATGGTCTTCGAACTCCAAGGTACAAACAGAATGGGTAATCTTTTCGTAATAATCTTCAAGAGGATGAGCATAATCATACATAGGATAAATACACCATTTATCTCCCGTCCGGTGATGGGTAGCCTTTAAAATACGGTAAAGAACGGGATCTCTCATATTCAAATTATGTGAAAACATATCAATTTTAGCCCGCAACACCCGGGAACCGTCAGGAAATTCACCGGCCCGCATACGTCGAAATAGATCCAGATTCTCTTCTGCAGAACGGTCGCGATAAGGACTTTCTCTTCCTGGTTCCTTGAAAGTTCCCCGGTACTTCCTGATTTCTTCAGGATTCAGGTCACACACATAAGCCTTACCCAATTTAATTAGGCGAACAGCGTAATCATACATCTTTTCAAAATAGTCGGAAGCATAAAAAAGTCTGTCATCCCAGTCAAATCCCAGCCACCGAACATCGTTAATTATGGAATCAATATACTCCACATCTTCCTTGCTAGGATTTGTATCGTCAAAGCGAAGATTGCATAGACCACCATTTTTTGCAGACAAACCGAAATTCAAGCAAATAGATTTAGCGTGACCGATGTGCAGGTATCCATTAGGTTCCGGGGGAAATCGAAGATGAACCCTTCCATTGTATTTATTCGTTTTTTTGTCTTGATCAATAATCTCCTGTATAAAATTGACTGTTGCTTTAGAATCTCCGGAATTCATAAACCGGCCCCCTTGCTTTATTTTGTATTGAGATTTTTACCTAAGGTTTCGTATAATAGGTTGAGTATTTTTTTATATTACTACATCTGTCCCTAAAAATCCATCTTTATAAAGGGATTATACAGGAGTCAGTCTCAATGTTTAACATAATTAATTATTTAAAAGATTTCTATTCTTTATTTTTATAAAATAATCATTTAATAATAATTCTAAACTTCTTCTAATTATTTATTTCTAAAAATCTTACAAAATTCCTTCTTTTCCAAATAAAAAACCCTTCAGCAAAAAGCCAAAAGGCCTTAATTTATCAATGAACGGTGGAGCATATTAGACGAATTTCGCAACTTTTGTATTAGTGAAAAACCGAATTCTTTCAGCAGTTATGTGATTAATTTATCTTTTGTTTTTAATGAGATTTTGTATATTTTTTATTCTCATATCTCTCTTTTATTTGTGCAACAAAGGTGTCTATTTTCACTTCTCTTGTACTATCCAGAAAACCATCATATTCTATAGATACAAAGGGAATGTTATTATTATCTTTTCTAAATTTAGGGATAAAACCAGCTACAGTCAGTCCTGGCATGCAGTTAAAAGGAATAACACTAATAATACCATCCAAATCTCTTTTTACATAATCTACTGCCTTTCCCATGCTTACTATGGCCTCTCCGCCAATATAATGTCTAATATATTTCTCACCATTTGAAATTATTTCTTTTGCAGGTATATCATCAAAGCCTTGCATATATGGCAAGGTTGCCTTAAACAACTTGTGCTCATAACCAATCATAACTCTGTATAATATTGATTTCAAAAACCATTCCTTTAAATCCTCTTTTTTTCTGTTTAAGCTGAATTTTTCTCTCGCAATAACAGAACCAAGATAATAAGAATAAACCAGATATTCTGTTGCTGGAGCTAACCAAACCTCTGCTCCCTTTTTCTCAAGCTTTCTTATAATTCTTTGGTTAGCTGGCTCATGAAGTCTTACAAAGAACTCACCAACTATGCCTATCTTTGGTTTTTCTTCATTAGTTTTTTTAACCTGAGAAAACTCACCTTGAGCTTCTCTTAAGATTTCTTCAATAGGGGATAATTTTCCATCAAATAAATTAGAGAAAAATGCCTTCCCAATGCTTAAATAGGTTTTCATTTTTGCAAGATTAGTTTTTGGATCTACTAAATAATCAAGAAGCCTTTTCAGATATTTCTCATAAATCTGATCTGAGGTTCCTTTATTAACCTCATAGGGTCTTGTGTGCATTCTCATTTTTTCAAGCTGGTCAACTGCAGTCATACCAGACCAGGCCTTGATTAGTAAGGGTATGCCAAGATTGAACTCACTTCCTAGTTCACCACCTGTTATTATATCAACATCTATTCCCTTTTTCTGGAATAAAAGTGATTCTAAGCTTGCATACTGTCCTAATCTACATGGACCGCATTCAGTTGTTGCTTGAAAAAAGGCAAACTTCTCTGGATCAAACTCTGATTTTTGCATAAAATAAAGCATAGCATCTGTAGTATGCAGATAGGGTGTGCATACTAAGCCACATGTAAAGCTTCTTGCTTTTTCCAGGGTTTCATCAGGGCTTGTATCTAAAACCCTTGATTGAATTCCATATGCATTTAAAACAGCAGATAATGCATAATTATGTTCTGACATTGGAGGAAAAACAAGAATTTTTTTGCCTTTAATCTTATCAAGACCCTTTAGTTTTACACTAAAAACCTTGCTGGTCTGCTTTGCTCCTATTTCTAAGTAAGATTTAACAGTATTAAAGAATGCCTGTAATCTAGTATCAATTCCAGCATCCCCAGTATGCTCATCCATTTCAATTGTTAAAAAGGGCTTTTGTGCTCTGCATATCATTTGCTGGTTTATCTGGGTATCAGGACCACAGGCAAAATAGGTTATATCAATTCCAAATAAATTCCTATTTTTATTTAATAATTCTATTGCAGCCAGCTTCTTTTGACCTTGTATCCAGTACATCTTTGGCATTTGTTTAGAAATATCTATTGACCCTATGGGAGCAAGTTCAAGAGGTATTGCCAGATAACCAGCATCTAAAATTTTATTTACAATATCATTATTAACATTCGCATCATAAGCTGTGTATGGTCTCGCCATAACTAAAAAAGCAGGTTCGTTTTTTTTATATTTTTTAATAGAATCAAAGACTTTTTTTGTTTTTTCCTCAATTTTCTTATCAAACTTTTCTTTATTTATTAATCCCTCTTGAAGTGCAGCCCTAACATTTTTTGTGCTATAACCCATCTTTGCTACAGCTTTCTTCATCTGATCCTCAATATGATTTAATCCCCAATCAAAAAATAGTGAAGGAGAAACAAGGTTTTCTAGATTAAAGCCTTCTTTGGCAAGCTTTGGTGCAGATTTCATGAGATCTGGTGCAGACTGTGTCCATGGACATGTGACACAATATTTATAGCTGCCAGTTGGTTTTCCTGTATTTGCAATATAGGGAATAAAAATAAAATCATCTTTTTTTAGTTTTTTTAGTAGATTGTCAACATGACCATAGGCAACCTTTGTTGGAAAACAATATTCTGCTGGTACTATCTCTAAACCACGATTTATTATCTTCCTAGTAGTTTCATCTGAAACAATTGTTTTTATGCCTAAATAATTAAAAAAAGGAATAAACAAGGGTGAGAAATCATTAAATAACAAACCCCTTGGAATTCCAACCTTCATTTGCATGCATCCTCCATTATTTTCTGTCTCTCTTTAAATAAATTGGGTGGCTTTATTTTTTTCTCAGCTTTTTTTGCACTATATCTCTGACATCTGTCACCTATATAAAATTCTTCATCTCCGATTTTAGCCATTGTTATATTGCAGTCATTTCCACACCCTTTATTAATACATTCATAAGGCCCTATATTGTATTTCAGATTTGATATTTTTTTAAATCCCCTAAAATCATCTAAGTGTTTTGTATCATATGCATATTTTGCTGCACCTATTGCTCCGGTTATATGTGGCCAGGGAGGTACAACTATTCCTCTTCCAAGAACAGTTTCAAGGGCAGCAACCTGTCCAAGGTTAAATGCAGTTGCACCCTGGAAAACAACTTTTTCTTTTATCTCTTTGCCTCTAACTACTTTTGCTAAATAGTTTCTTGCAGTTGCTAATGTAAGGGCAGCACATAAATCCTCTAAAGATACATTGTTTTGCTCATATTTTATTATTGATTGCTCTGACAAAACCGCACAAGTGCTGTCTATATCAGGAGGTTTCTTTGCTCTTAATGCAATATCCCCAAAATCCTCTATTTTAATGTCCCTGCGCATGGCATATTTTTCAAGCAATGCTCCTGTTCCAGCAGCACATGCATTATTCATTTCAAAACCAACAACCACCCCTTGACTGATATTAATAAATTTTGAATCCTGACCACCAAACTCAATAATACTAAACTCTTTTTGAGGATAGACTGTTGTTATACCTGCAGCCTGTGCAGTGATTTCATCAACAATATGTTCTTTAGAAGCCCCAACTATAAAACCAGTAAGCTGCCTTCCGCTTCCAGTTGTTCCTGCAACGACTTTCTCAATTTTATAGCCCCTTTCTATAACCTGATTATATACTTTGTTTATAACATCTATTGCAGCCCCAACAGGGTCTATCTCTGTTCTCCTGTAGTGATAAGCAAGCAATCTAAACTTACCATTAATTTTTGCTATTAATGCAGCCTTTGTACTAACAGAGCCTATGTCGATTCCTAAGCCAGCTAAAGGAACATCTGCACCATAAGGCCAATCTTCTTTTGGCTTCATAATTATGGATTTTTTGAGGATTAGAGGACCCTGTGATTCATAGTGAAAGGGTTTGGTTAATTTCTGTTCTATTTTTTTTATTATATTGTTCAAATAAACTTTCTGACCATAGATTGCTGCACCAATTGCACCTATGTGTAATCCTTGTTTTGGTGTAATAATTCTATCAGTTGAGATTTTGCAAACATCTATTAGATGTTTAACAAAGGCTTTACTAAGTGAGAGACCACCAATTAGAATAATCCTTCCTTTGGGTATCATTCCATTTGAGAGAATGGTTTTAAAACTATCTGCAGAGGCTCTATAAAGTGAGGCAGCCAATACCTCTTTTAGTGTTCCCTTTTGTTGCTGGTGCACAACATCAGATTCACGAAAAACGCCACATTTAGCAGAGAGCTTTATGGTTTTTTCAGTTTGATTAGCAACATTAGACAGCTCCTCTATTGAACCATATTCAAATCTCTTAGCCATATGCTCAAGCAATAAACCTGAGCCACCACCACACTTATCTTCTAAATTATAATTTTCTAAAATTAATTTTCCATTATTTTTATCTTTTCCAAATTCATAATATCTCTGATTAGAGGCTCCAATATCAATTACTGCAAATTCTTCATTTTCCTTAATATCTAAATCAAGAAAGACAATGCCCTCTTTAATTGCAATTGATTCACTTATCACTTGTTTTTCATTTAGAACATCCGATAAAGAAATTGAATTAACCCCTGTTACACCAAGATAAGCCTCATTACCGTGTTTTGTTATAATTTCATCTAATGTTTCTTTTAAAGCATAAATTGGTTTACCATTTATCTTTTTTAGATAAGAGTTTATATCTTTTCCATCTATCGCAACTGCTTTCAAGTTATCAGAACCAATATCTATCCCAATTCTTTTCATATTAAGAGGGAATTTAAATTTAGATATAACTTTTTCTAAAATATTTTCCTTAATTTTTTCTTTCATAATATTACCCTTTAGCGGTTATAACAACGGTTAAAAAACCATGCGCTGTTGTTTTCTGGTCAGTAATAATAATATTGCTAATATTAAAATATTAGTCCAAAGTTGCATTTTCTATCATTGAACTCGACTGAGCTACAACATTTTATTTTAGTATAATGATATTATATATATTCTGCTCATATGAAAAATATGCCGATTAAATTTTTTTTAATATACTTTTTTCTTTGTACTACAAATCTATTTAAAATCCTTCTTTTTTTGTAATAATTTATAGAAAATAAAAAAAAGCCCTTCAACTTAATAACGGAAGGCTTTAAAATTAAGGGTATGGTGGAGGCGGCGAGATTCGAACTCGCGTCCAAAGATATTTCAGTAAAAACCACTACGAGTGTAGTCTATGATTTGGTTCTCGCTCTTTTTACCTCCCATAGACAGGATGTAAATTGAGCCAGCCCTTAATTTTCTCTTCTACCTCCCAGGGCAGTAAGGTAGAAGATAGTCTACTTTATGTTACACCCATAAAGGTCTCGTAGACACAAGACCATTACAGACGTGCAGCCTGATTAGGCTGCAAATGCTAATTGTTCGTTGTTAGCAATTAATGTTTTTCCACGGTTTTACGAGGACATGGAACCTCGACTCGCTGTTCTTACCTCTCTTATCTCTGTCGAAACCTATCGCCCCCATTCTTTATTCTTTAATTCTCTTTCTACTTCTCTTCGGGCATCTTTCTCAGCTAATGCTTGTCGTTTATCGTATAATCTTTTTCCTTTAGCCAGAGCCAATTCGATCTTGGCGTGACCTCTTTTAAAATAAATTCGCAAAGGCACCAGAGTTAAACCTTTCTCCTCAACCTGCCCTCTTAAACGGTTAATTTCTCGTTTATGCATAAGTAATTTACGTTTCCTTCTGGGGTCAACATTGAATATGTTTCCAAAGGCGTAAGGAGAAATATGCATATTCATTATATAAAGTTCGTTATTTTCAAAATGGGCGAAACTTTCCCTCAGACTAACCTTGCCTTCTCTTAAAGACTTTACCTCTGTCCCTTTTAGAACTAGTCCGACTTCATAAGTATCTAATACACTATAATCATGTCGTGCTTTTCTATTTACAGCTACATTTTTTACTTCATCTTTATGATTGGCAAAGCTCATATTTTTTTCCTCATCTTGCAATTAAATTATAGCATAAATGGGGGAAGTTCTCAATAAGAAGATAAGAGCCAGAATAAATTAGTATCGCGTATTGCATCAGCATTAAACTAAAAACTTAAAGCGAAAAGTGAAAAACCATAATTCAAAATTCAAAACTTTTTCTTCAATTTTAAGTTTTAAGTTTTGGTTTTGCGTTTTTAGCTTTGCACTTTACGCTCTAATACTATTGACTAACCATGATTTAACTGGTTAACTAAATTGATTGGGAGACTGGTAGACCGGAAGACCGGCAGACTAAATTAAATAGAGAATTGGTCAATTGGTCAATTTCCTAATATCCTATATACTTTCTCTTAATTTGCTGGCTTTTTGAAATTTTTCTTTTAAGCTACTAGGATTATTTTTGAGTTTATCTTCTATTACTCCAAGATAATTTCTAAATTTCTGAATCATTTCCAAAATATTTTCCTTATTAGTTTCACAGATATCTTCCCATATCTTATAAGGACTGGAGGCAATTCGGGTCATATCTTTGAATCCCTCTCCTACGGCTTTAAAATAATTATTATTGTTTCCTAGTAGATCCAATTCACCTATTGTATTAATTAGAGAAACCGCAATAATCTGAGGCAGATGACTTACTGCACCAACAATTCTATCGTGCTCGAGAGGGTCTAAAATTAATCTATTTGCATCTATCATCTTGATTAATGAAAATATCTTTTCTATTACTATTAAATTACTTTTTTTAGTAGGAGTTAGGATATAGGTTCTATCTTGAAAAAGATGAGGATTTGCTGACTCTATACCACATTTTTCTGAACCTGCCATAGGGTGACCACCAACGAAGAAGACATCTTTAGATAATACTTTGTTAGCCCTTTCTACAACTTGTCCTTTTGTGCTACCAGTATCAGTTACCAGACATCCTCTCTTAAGAAAAGGATTAATTTTAGGCAATAAATCTAAAATTGTTTTTACAGGTGTAGCAATAATTACTATATCAGCTTCTTTTGTTCCTTCTTCAAGATTAACTGTTCCTTCATCGATAGCCCCTCGAGCAATGGCTTTTTTAATTATTTCAGGTTTATCTACACCTACAATTTTAAAATTTGGTTTCTTTTCTTTTAGAGCCAAACCAAGGGAACCACCGATTAGACCTACACCGATGATGGTTATCTTGTTAAAGCTAAAGTCGCTTTCCTCTTTCATTTTGTTTCTCCTTTTTAGCAATTAACCTGCCGGTTAATTGAGTAATAAGTGATGAGTAATGAGTAATTCACCGATTGACCGATTAGAAATACGAGTTACGAGATACAAGATTTAAGGTTGGAAAAAAGGGACTGGCTACTTTTTGTTACAAAAAGCTGTCCCTTTTTTCCATTATTCCCCCCTCACCCTAACCCTCTCCCTCCGTGGGGAGAGGGAAGAGATAGGAATGATAAATATATTAGTAGATCAATTTATTTATTTCACTACTTCCTTTTTTCAAAAAATCTTGGAGGGCATGGATAGCCAGAATATAACTCTGGTAGCCGAATCCTGCAATCTGTCCTATACAGGCAGGAGCAGTTACCGATTCCCCCCGAAAATCTTCCCGGGAAAATATGTTGGAAAGATGAACTTCGACTATCGGAATTGTACAGTCTCTAAGGGCATCAGCAATAGCATAGCTGTAATGAGTATAAGCTGCCGGATTGATAATTAAGCCGTCAACTTGGGAAGAGAACTGCTGAATAGATTCAATAATCTCTCCCTCGAAATTAGATTGCTTTATAGTTAGTCCGATATCTTCCTTTTTGGCAAAAGATTCAATTTTGTGATTCATTTCTTCCAAGGTTAAATTTCCGTAAATTTTTTGATCTCTTTTCCCCAGCATATTTAAATTTGGTCCATTGATTATTCCTATCTTTAACATAATTTCCACTCCTTTTTAAATTCTTCCAAAGCTTCTATTACTTCTTCTTTATTTATGTCATCAATTAAGACAACTTTCCCCAAGGCTTCCGGTAAAATGAATGTTATTTTACCCTGGTAGTTTTTTTTATCTAAAGTTAAGGTTTCCCAGAACTTGTTGTAGTCTATATTTTTAATGCATTTAAATATAGATTCCCGCTTTCGCGGGAATGACAGAGAGGAAGGTGGGAATGACAGAGAGGAAGGTGGGGATGGCAAAGAAGAGAGCGAGTTTGATACATTGAGTTGTTCCTCAGGTTTGGATTCCTGATTTCGTAAGAACGATAACATTTGTTTAATCTGTTCTTCAAGAGCTTGTGAACATATTCCTCTGTTGCGAGCTATTTTAGTCTCGATTAACATGCCTAAGGCTACCGCCTCTCCATGACTTAAATCTTGATATCCCACTTCTGCTTCCAGGGCATGGCCAATACTATGTCCAAAATTCAATACTTTGCGCAATCCACTTTCCCAGGGGTCTTTTAAAACTACGTCCACCTTTAAAGAAACAGCTTCTTTAATGGCTTCACATAGTAGATCTCTATGTTTTTTTAATAATTGATCAATATTTTTTTCTAACCATTTAAAGAAAGCCGGAGATTTAATAACTGCTATCTTTATAGCCTCTACTATTCCATTCTTTATATCCTTATCTGATAAAGTTTGTAAAACTTCAGGGTCGGTGTAAACTGCCTTTGGTTGATAAAAGCTCCCGATTATATTTTTAGCTAAAGGATGATCAACTGCCACTTTCCCCCCAATACTGCTATCTACCTGGGCTAAAAGAGTAGTGGGAATATGCACCAAAGGCAGGCCTCTCATATAGGTAGCGGCAACAAATCCGGTTAAATCTCCTATAACTCCTCCTCCCAAAGCAATAAGGGTAGTGGTTCGGTCTGCTTTCCTTTTTAATAATTCATCATAGAGATATTTTGCTGTAGATAGGGTTTTATATTTCTCGCCATCGGTCACTTCTATTAAATCTATTAAATCAGGATTAAATCCACCCCTTTTCAAGGAAGAAAATAGCTTAACTCCATACAAACAATTTACTAAAGAATTGGTAATTATTATAATTCTTTTATTCCCTATTGTCTTAGATAAATACTCGCCTAAATTGTTAAGAATTCCCTTTTCGATGTAAATCTTATATTCTTTATCTTCCGTAATTTTTACTTTTATTTTTTTCATCTATTTAACCTTCGCTCTTCAAAAGAGTTATTGTTTTATCCGTAACTTCCTGAATATTTAGATTGGTAGTATCAATCTTCCACTTGATATTATCATATATCTTCTTTCTTTCTTCTAAAAGGCGATTAATCTCACTTGAGACGTTTTCCCCTTTTAAAAGGGGTCGATTGTTCTTTCTTACTACCCGATTATAAATAGTCTGGGAATCAGCATAAAGACAGATTATTTGTCCTCTCTGGCTTAGTATCCTGGCATTATCCGAAGAAAGCAGAGTTCCCCCGCCGGTCGCAATTACTATATTTTCTTTCTGAGATAATTCTTTTACTAATTTATTCTCTTGTGCTCGAAAATACTTTTCCCCGTATCTGGTAAAAATATCTGCTATGCTCATCCCCTGGACTTCTTCTATAATCTGGTCCATATCTATAAATTCCATTTTTAATTTTCGAGCTAATTCTTTTGCTACCACACTCTTGCCGGTACCCATAAAACCTGTAATGATAATATTCCTCTTCATATCTTTTGAAGCCTCTTCTTGTAGTTATCATAATTTTCTTTAATTTCGACCAATGAATCTCCACTAAATTTTTCCAAAAATGCTACTGCTATTTCCCAAGCAATAACCGCCTCTCCCACTACACTTGCTGCCGGGACAACGCATATATCAGACCTTTGATAGATTGCTTTTGTCTCTTTTTTAGTGGCAAAATCAATAGAATGAAGAGGATTAATTAGGGTAGGTATGGGTTTAAGGTATGCTCTAATTACCACCTCTTCTCCATTGGCAACTCCACCTTCTATGCCACCAGCCCGATTAGTCTTTCGGTAATATCGAGAAGAATTACTATTTGGCTTATCTTGGACAAAAATTTCATCATGGACATCTGAACCTTTTTTTCCCGAGGCCTCTATTCCTTCGCCTATTTCTACTGCCTTTACCCCTGAAATACTCATTAAAGCTGAAGCCAATCGAGCATCCAGACGTCTATCCCACTTGACATAACTTCCTAAACCGATAGGAACACCGGAAATTACCACCTCAAATACCCCGCCTAAAGTATCTCCTTTCTCCCGAGCTCGATCTATCTCTCTGCACATTCCAATTGATGCAATTCCATCTACACAATATACAGGGGATTTATTAATTTCCTCTTTAACTTCTCGATTAAAAGAACAAATTCTCCTTGCTTTAACCTGACCAATCCTTAATACATAACTGTAAATTTCTATATTGAATTCTTCTAAGAGGGAGCTTGCAACCGAGCCGATAGCTACCCTCATGGCAGTCTGTCGAGCACTTGCTCTTTCTAGAACTTTCCTTACATCTTTAAATCCATATTTTATCGCACCGGCAAAATCAGCATGCCCGGGTCGAGGAATAGTCAAAGGAGGATATTCCTTTTCCTGCCAATTCTCCCAATCTTTATTTTTTATCATTAGACCGAGAGGACTTCCTATAGTCTTCCCTTCTACCAACCCGGATAATATCTCTACTTGATCCTGTTCAATCTTCATCCTCTCTCCTCTGCCATAACCCCCTTGACGTCTTTTTAGATTAAGATTGATTTTTTCTTCGCTTAAGGAAAGACCCGCTGGCAATCCTTCTACTATTCCCATTAGACATTTTCCGTGAGATTCTCCTGCATCAAGAAATCTTAGCATTTTGTATTTTCTCCCTTCTCTTTGACTTTCAAGTAATCTAAGTAATTCTTTTAATCATTTCTAATACTTCTTTCTCTTCTGGTTTAAGGCCAGTCCAGAGATAGAAACTCTCTATACCTTGATAAACTAACATCGGTAAACCATTAATTATCCTTGCTCCTGCCCTCTTCGCTTGTCTTAGAAAAAGAGTCTTAGCCGGGTAATAGATAAGGTCATAAACTAAGAGATTGGGGTGAAACAATTTTTCATCAGGCAAAGGAGTATTGTCGATTTTAGGGGGCATTCCCAAAGAAGTGGTATTAACTAAAAGAAGAGCCTCCTCTATCTTATCTTTTAACCTCTCCTCCTCTAAAGGAAATACACTAATACGGCTTTTTGGGGAAAAGGGTGAAAGATCCTGTTTAATCTTTTCAGCCTTTTCAGGAGTTCGATTAAAGATGCATATCCCTTCTATCCCTTCCTCTAAAAGGGCATAAACAACTGCCCGAGCAGCTCCTCCTGCTCCTAAAATAACTGCTTCCCCTTTTATAGCAAATTTTCCATCTTCCTGCAGGCTTTTCTTAAAGCCAATTACATCGGTATTGTAACCGGTAAGAATTCCTTGATTATTGACAATAGTATTTACCGCTCCGATCCTTCGTGCAGATACTTCCACTTCGTCTAAAAATTTAATTACTTTCTCTTTGTAAGGGAAAGTAATGTTTACCCCTCTTATATTCAAGGCTTTTATCCCTTGAATGGCTTTACCTAAATCAGACTCTGTAACTTTGAAGGGTAGATAACAAAAGTTTAAAGAATGTTTGAGTATTATTTGGTTATGAATAAGCGGGGAAAGACTATTTTCTATGTTTTTCCCGATTACTCCGATTATTTTGGTTTTTCCGTTTATTTCTTTTTTCATTTACATCCCCACCTTAATTCTTTATAGAGATTGCTTCACTGCCTTCGCAATGACTGATTAAAAGTTAATTAATTTTTGTAAAGTATTTTCAAATCCGGGAAAAGATATATCTATACATTCTGAATTTCTAATCACAGTTTTACCTTCGGCTAATAGAGCAGCGACTGCCAAGGACATAGCAATTCGATGATCATTGTAACTTTCACAGACTGCTCCATGTAATCCAGTGGGACCATTTACCGCAAAACCATCTTCTCTTTCCTCAATATCTGCTCCCATTTTTTTCAATTCGCTAACAATAGCTTTTATTCTATCGGTCTCTTTTACTCTTAATTCTCTTGCCCCACTTACTACCGTTTTACCCTGCGCCTGAGTTGCCACCACCGCAATAAGGGGTAACTCATCGATTAAGAAAGGCACATTTTTTTTCTTAATCTCTACCCATTTTAGTTTTGAATATTCTATCATTAAATCAGACTGGGGTTCATTTGATTTTACCTGATAATTTAAAATATCAATCTTTGTCCCCATTTTTTTTAATATTTCAATTATTCCGGTCCTGGTAGGATTAACCCCTACCTGCTTAATTATAATCTGTGAGTCTGTTAATATGCTGGCAGCTGCTATGAAATAAGCAGCAGAAGAAATATCGCCTGGAATAAAAATATCAATACTCCTTAATTCTGTTCCGCCCATCACTTTAATTTCAGGAGAAGAAATTTTTAAATCTGCCTGCATAATTTCTAACATCCTTTCGGTATGGTCTCTGGTCGGCAGTGGCTCTTTAATAATCGTTCCCCCGGTAGTGTAAAGACCAGCCAGTAAGAGGGCAGTTTTTACCTGAGCACTGGCTATTGGTAAAGTATAGTGAAGAGGATTGAGTTTATTTCCTCTAACACTTAAAGGTGCAAAATGGCCATCTTCCCTTCCCCATATATCTGCCCCCATTAATCTAAGGGGCTCGACGACTCTTTTCATAGGTCTCTTTCTGACTGAAGCATCTCCATTTAAAACAGAATAAAAATCCTGTCCACTAAGCAAACCGGCTAAGAGACGGATGGTCGTCCCAGAATTTCCCACATCAAGTATATCTTTTGGTTCTTTTAACCCATATAATCCTTTACCCTTTATTTTAACAGAATTATCTTTGCCTAACTCTATTTCTGCTCCTAAAGCCTGCATACACTCCAATGTTTTAAGACAATCCAAAGAATTTAAAAAATTATATATTCGAGTCTCTCCCTGGGCAATAGACCCTAAAATCAGAGAGCGGTGAGAAATTGATTTATCTCCCGGGATAAATATATTTCCTTTTAATTTACTGACTTTTTCTAAAACAAGTTCCACTTAATTTTTCATCCTCTCTAAATCAAATTCAGCAGATGTGCCTAATTCTCGGCCTACCGCCTGAACTATAGGGCTTAATTCTTTCATTAATTGAGTAAAAGTATCGAGTCTTAAAGTCTGAGCTCCATCGCTAAGTGAACTTTTGGGGTCAGGGTGAACTTCGATAAGTAAGCCATCCGCTCCAACAGCTATAGCAGCTTTAGCCATTGGACTAACCAATCTCCATCTGCCAGTAGCATGACTGGGATCTACAATTACCGGCAAGTGACTCAACCTCTTTAAAGCAGGAACTGCACTTAAATCCAAAGTATTGCGGGTATAGTTTTCAAAAGTACGAATTCCTCGTTCACATAATATTACTTCATAATTTCCTTGAGATAAAATATATTCTGCTGATAGTAATAATTCCTCTATAGTAGCTGATATTCCTCTTTTTAATAATATTGGTTTTTTAATTTTACCTAATTCATTTAGCAATACAAAATTCTGCATATTACGAGCGCCTACTTGAAATATATCGGTATATTTACCTACCAGTTCTATCTGGTTAACTGACATCACTTCAGTTACAACTGCTAAACCTGTCTCTTCCCCAGCTTGAGCCAACAACTTTAAACCTTCTTCCCCTAATCCCTGAAAGCTGTAAGGAGAAGTTCGAGGTTTAAAAGCTCCTCCCCTTAATATCTTTGCTCCAACGGCTTTCACTTGTTGAGCTGTCTCAAATATCTGTTTCTTATTTTCTACCACACATGGTCCAGCCATTACTACCACCTCTTTGCCGCCAATAATTACATCCTTTACTTTAACTGTAGTATCAAAACTCTTAAACTCCCTGCTTGCCAATTTGTAAGGCTTTAAAATACGAATAATTTCTTCCACACCATTAAAGGCATAAAAAGGAACAGAAGCTAAATTTTCTACATCTCCGATTACTCCTAAGATAATCCGCCTTTCTCCCCGAGAGATGTGTACTTTATGTCCCATTTCGTGTAATTTCTGAATTACTTTTTCTACATCAGCATCATCGGTTTTGCCATTCATTACGATAATCATTTAGACTCACCCTCCTTTAAATTTAAGGTCTCTTTAACCAAATCTTTTCTTAATATTTCTGCTCCTCTTAAATAGCAATGCTTTATTTCTGTTTGACTTTTTCGGCAATTTATCTGGATTAATATTCGAATACATTTTGGCAAGCTCCCTGGAACTTCGATTTCTTGCATATCAAAAAGGGGAACTCTATTCCAGCCTAATTCTCGTGCTGCCTGAGCGGGAAAAGCAGCGTTTAAATCAGGAGTTGCACTAAAAAAAACACTTACTATATCTTCAATCTTAAAATTATTCTCTCTCTGTAAAGCAATCAGCAATTCTTTGGTGATTTCTATAATCTCTTCTTTGGTATTGCTATTTACAGTTATCGCTCCTCTTATTCCTCGAACCAGCATATATTTACCTCCTTTTTCGTGTCAGGGGACGGTTCTCTGACACAATATAGATTACCACACCCTAATAAATCAGGGCTTGCACTTACATTTATTTGTTGTAGGGGGCGAATTCATCCGCTCCGGGTGTTTTTACGGGCTCGCTAAATCGAGTCCCTTCCCTACATTTTCGTAAATGAATAGGCTAAAAACAAAAAAGGTCATAGGGATTTAAAAAACCTATGACCTTTATATATAAATATACAAAGATACCATAGGCACAAAACCGATGTCTACGCCTATGATATCTTGTTTTAATCTTCTAAGATGTTAAGGCATAAACATCGGTGGAATAATAGTAGTAATAAAAATTAAAGGAATTTATTGATTTAGTAAATTCTCTATTTATAGCCACCTTGCCTACTCCTTAACATTTTTTAAAATATTAGCACACCCTTTCGTCTCTGTCAAATATTATTTCGTATTTCGTATTGCGTATTGCGTATCGAGTATCGCGTGAAGAAAAAGAAAAGTACTAGAGAAAAAAGAAGATAGGAAAACAAAAGCAATAAATATTCTTTTCTTTATCTAACTACCCCATTAAAGTTTACACTAACATTCGTATTTAGGAACAGCGGCTTTTCTTAATCGCTCCATAATAGCTAGACCCAAGCCCTGCTCTTCTAATCCTTCAGCAATAATAATCTCAAATCCTTCTTTATCAAAACTCCTTAAAGTTGAGAAGAGATTTGCCGCACATATCTCTAATTCAGTACCCTTACCTATAACCTTAACCTCAAATCCATTATATTTTTTTTGATTTTCTTCTTTAGCCATTATCCCCACTTTAAATCCTTGTGCCTTATATTCGGAAGCCAACTGACGAACTTCTTCTACCTGGGTTTCCCCTTTCTCTTCCACTAAAATTAGTCTTGCTTGAGGAGAATAATGACTATTTAACATTCCTGGAGAACGAAAACCTTCTTCCAACTCCCTACTTATTTTTACCTGGCCTATTACTTCTTTTAATTTTTCCACTGATACCCCCCCTGCCCTCAGTACCTGGACGGGTTTAGTAGTTATATCGAGAACGGTAGATTCTACCCCTACTTTTGTCTTTCCTCCATCAATAATCATCTCTATTTTACCATCTAAATCATCAGCTACGTGTTGAGCAGTAGTGGGGCTTGTCCTTCCAAAAAGATTGGCACTGGGAGCAACTATGGGAGTTTTTGCCTCTCTAATTAAGCTTAAAGCAATATTATCCTCCGGCATTCTTACTGCAACTGTATCAAGACCAGCAGTAATAATACCTGAAACTAATTCAGATTTTTTAAGGACTAAGGTAAGGGGCCCCGGCCAAAATGCTTTAGCTAATTTTAAAGCTATCGGGGGAACTTGCTTGGACAATCTATACAATTCTTTTATATCGGCAATATGAGCAATTAAAGGATCATTAAATGGTCTTCCTTTGGCTTGAAATATTTTCGTAACCGCTTTCTCATTGAGAGCATCTGCCCCCAATCCATAGACTGTCTCAGTAGGAAAAGCCACCAGGTTACCTTTTTTTATTTCTTCTGCAGCTATTTTTATCTTGGCTAAATCTATTTTTTTAGGATTTATCTTTAATATTTTGGTTTTCATTTTAAAATTTTTAATATTTTGTATCTTAATATCCCGATAGGAACTTCGATCTCAACCTCTTCCCCTTCCTGGTGACCTAAAAAAGCCTGCGCTAAGGGAGAATTTAGAGATATTTTATTCTGAGTAAAATCTATTTGATCATCCGGGACAAAAATATATTCTACCTTTTCCCCGGAACCTAAATTTTCCAGTTTTAAAGTTGTGCCAATACCAATCCCCTCTAAACAACAATTTTCATCTACCACTTTAGCCCGACTTAACTTTTGCCTTAATCTAATAATATTTATTTCGTTCATACGATGAGCTTCCTGAGCAATATTATATTCTGCATTTTCGCTTATATCTCCGTACTCTAAAGCTCGACTAATATCTTCTTGTATCTCTTTTCTTCTTTCTCTCTCTAAATACTTTATCTCTTCTTTTAAATTCTCCAAGCCTTCTTTGCTTAAAAAAATATCATTATTGTTCACTTTTATCCCTCTTTTTTCTTATCAATTTTACTGGTTAATATAATATTTTATATTCTAAAATATAAATTTATCTTTAGTTATTTTTCATTCTTTTCTATGGATTCCTGTTGATATTAAAAAAAGCAGGTAGGTAGTTCCTGCTCAGCTTAAAACTATATTTTGCTTTAAAAAATTGGTGGCGCAAGGGGGAATTGAACCCCCGTTTGCTGATTGAGAGCCAGCTGAATTAACCACTATTCGATTGCGCCGGAACCAATTTACCAATTGACCAATTAGCCAATTTGCTAAATTACCTTACATCTTTTACGTTTTTATACTTTTCTCCTATTATTGGCAGACACAAGGTCAACCCCTACTTGTTTTATATACTGTTTTTGTTCGATGCTATTTATTATTGCATTTTTTTGTTTTCTTTGCCTTTTTTAACCAGCTAACCAAGTAACCAGGTAATTAGCTAACTAATGGAATGGCTGAGGGAGGTGGGCTCGAACCACCGCTCCCAGATCCAGAGTCTGGTGTCCTACCACTAGACGATCCCTCAACTCTATAATTTTTTTTCTTTTTTTTATTTTATACTAAATCGTGTTATTTGAAAAGTCTAACTACTTATTTTTTTCGCTTATTCTATTTTTTCTATAGCTTCTTGTAAACGTTTAACAGTCTTTTCCTGACCTAACACTACCATTAATTCAAACAAACCAGGACCTACTTTTTTACCGCTGAGCGAAACCCGAGTAGGATGAATTATTTGGCCACCCTTTATTTGTAAAGAAGAGGCAACTTCTCTTACTGCATTTTCAATACTTTCTTCATCCCAAGATTTAAGGGCAAAAAGCTTATCTTTTAAAGCCTGCAAAATACCTGGTACACCTTCTTTGTTTAATACGCTATCAAAGGCCTGGGGTTCAATATTTATTTTATCTACAAAAAAATAATCCGCATAGTCGATAAACTGAGAAAAATTCTTAAATCTCCCCTGCATTAATTTTACCACTTCTTTCAGCCATTTAAGTTTAGCAGGAGAAAGGTCTTCTTTTTTAATATAATTATTTTCTTCAAGAAAGGGAAGAAGCATTTTGGTTAAGGAATCGATAGGCATATTTTTTAAATATTCACTATTAAACCAATTTAGTTTTTCCATACTGAAAACTGCAGCATGTTTGGAAATTTTATCCAAAATAAATTCTTTAATTAATTCTTCTTTTGTGAATATCTCCCTTTCATCGCCAGAAGACCAACCTAAATGAGCAATATAGTTTACTACTGCCTCCGGGATATAGCCCATCCTTTTATATTCCATAACTGAAGTCGCCCCATGACGCTTACTCAGCCTGGTGTGGTCTTGCCCCATAATCATAGGGATATGAGCAAATTTTGGCACATCAAATCCCAAGGCTTCATATATTACTATCTGTTTGGGAGTATTAGAAATATGGTCATCTCCTCTTATAACGTCGGTAATCTTCATTAAGGCATCATCAATGACTACCGCATAATTATAAGTAGGAATTCCGTTTGATTTCATTATTACAAAATCACTTAACAGCCCGCCGTCAAAAGTTACTTCACCTCTTAATAAATCATTAAAGCTAATTTCCTTAGCAGGAATTTTAAGTCTTATTACCGGCTTTCTACCTTCTGCTTCATATCTCTTCTTATCCTCTTCGCTAAGATTCAAGCAATGTCTATCATACTTAAGAGACTTATTTTCTCTTGCCTGTTTTTCTCTGCTCTCAGCCAACTCTTCTCTGGTACAATAACAATAATAGGCTTTTTTGTCTTTCAATAATTGCTCAGTATATTTCTGATAAAGATGCAATCGCTGCATCTGATAATAAGGACCGCATTTTCCACCCTTTTCAGGACCTTCATCCCAGTCTAAACCCAGCCATTTCATACCTTCCAATATTACATTTACTGCTTCTTCGGTAGACCTTACTTGATCGGTATCTTCAATACGCAAAACAAAAGTCCCATTATAATGTCTGGCATAGAGCCAATTAAATAAAGCCGTTCGGGCTCCTCCAATATGCAAATAACCGGTCGGGCTGGGAGCAAATCTAACTCGTATTTTCTTGTCTTCCATTCTTCCTCCACCCTTAATTAGTCGTTAGTGAATAGTACTATGTGCTATACGTTATTTTTAATAAGAAACAAAATTATTATAATACAAAAGCATTAATAACACAATCTTTACAAAAGAAAGAAATTAGGACAGGCGGGCCTGCCCTCGTGAAAACGGGGGACGCCTGTCCTACAAATATTTATCATTCTATAAATCTGCCAAGGTGGGGTGAAGAGGAAATTTTATTTAACTAATTCTGACACCGGGACTATTTCTATACCAGCTCTAATCAATTCAGGAATCATCCTCTTCAATACATAAAAGGTATTTATGCGGCTATGACCAATAGCAATAGCCTCTCCTTCTCTTAAGGCAGTCTCTTGAACTTCCAACATCTGTCCTTTAATATATTCCATATCGTTCTCATTGTCCAAAAAGACTGACCTTACCGCAGACTTAATTTCCATCTCTTGGGCTACTTCATAGGCAATAGAATCCTTAGTGGTTATACTATCTATAAAAAACAAATTATATCCTTTAATCTCTTCTAAAACTATCTCCATTATTTCTCTATCTTCGGTAATCTTTGAGCCCATATGATTATTAACTCCTATAATATAAGGGAAATTTAAAATAGAGTCTCTGACAGCCTGTTTGATTTCTTCTTCTGACATATAGGATTTAATGGTGCCAGGTCCGGGGTCAGCATCAGAATTATTAGGCTCCATCGGTAAATGTAACATAATTTCCTGATTATTTTTTCTACCTTCTTCGGCAATAAACTCAGAATACTGGAGAAAAGGTAATATAGATAGTGCCACAGGAAATTCCAATTCCATCATCTTTTTCGCCACTTCTATTTCATATCCTAAATCATCTATTATAAAGGCTACTTTGGGTGAAAAGTTTATCTCTTCCTCTGAAGAGGCTAAATCATTAACTATTAAATCTATATATTGTTCGCTATCATAAGTAGTTTCTTCAGATTCCTTTACTTCTAACTCTATTTCATTAGTAGTCTTTGAGTTAGCATTTTGGGTATTACGAAGGTTATTTTCTTCCTTAATAGAATTGTTGAATAAATTAGAAATATTAAAAGCTATGATCAAAATAATTACTAAAGTAATAATATTTATAATTTCTCTTTGGCTCTTTTTCAAAATAAAATTCCTTTCAATTTGGTTAGCTGGTTAACTGGTTTCTGAAGGGCCGACACAAGGTCTGCCCCTACGAATTATTCACTATTCACTAACGACAAATTTAATTCCTCTTCCAATAACTGTATCGCCTTATTTAATTGCATATCCTGTTCGCTATCTTCTACTGGTTCTACTAATATATCCGGTTCAATACCGATATGATTTATAGATCGTTCACTTGGGGTATAATATTCAGAAGTGGTAATAGCAATTCCTGAACCATCATAAAGATTGAAGACTTGCTGAACTACTCCCTTGCCAAATGTTCTTTCCCCCAATAATTTCCCTCTTCCAGAATCCTGAATCGCTCCAGCTACAATTTCCGAAGCACTTGCACTACCCTCGTTAATCAACACAAATAAAGGCCATTCGGGATATTTGTTTCCTCTGGATTCTATAGTAGCTACTATCCCATCTCTATCTTTGATATGGACGACCGGTCCTTCTTTTATAAATTTACTAGCTACCTCTATAGCACTATCCAATAATCCTCCCGGATTATTACGTAAATCAAGAATAATCCCCTGAATATCACTATCCTTTTTAAATTCATTTAAAACTTCTTCTAATTCAGGTTCGGTATTCACATTAAAAGTAGTAATTCGGATATACCCAAGGTTATTATTCCTACCCATTACCTCCTTTTTTACCGCTTTAACCTCGATTATATCTCGGATTATGGTAATTTCTAAAATCTCCTCTACCTTCTCTCTCTTAATTCCTAAGGTAACCTCAGTACCTTTCTCTCCCCTTAAAATATCAACTGCTTCATTTAACTCAATTCCTTCTGTTGATTTTCCATCAATCTCCACTATCTTATCTCCTGCTTTTATTCCTGCTCTATAAGCTGGGGTATCCTCAATGGGAGAGATTATAGTTAATTGGTCATCTTTTATAGAGATAATTATCCCTAACCCTCCAAAACGACCTAAAAACATATCTTCCTGCTCTCTTTTAAGAGCTTGAGGATCCATATAACGAGTATAGGGGTCATCAAGGGCTTTAAGCATACCTCTTATAGCCCCCTGAATAACTATATCTAAATCTATATCCTTCTTTACGTATTCAAACCTTATCAAATTTAAAGCTTCAAAAAAGGGCTCTAAGTTGGCAAATAGTTCCTCTTCATTGGTCTTGCCGTTTGCCCTAACATTATAAAATAGAAATCCACTTATAATAGAAACCAATACAAAAATAGAAATTAAAATAATTATTCTATTTCTTTTTATCTTTATCAAATTTATCACCGCCAAATCTTAAAATATTTATGTTTATAGCCAGTTCATAGGGTCAGTAGGTTTGCCTTCTACTCTAACTTCAAAATGTAATCTGGGAGAAGGAACCCCACCACTATCGCCCACTTGACCAACAATTTGCCCCTTTTTCACTTTATCCCCAATATCTATCAAAATTTTAGAAAGATGGGCATATAGAGTAGTAGTCCTACCTCCATGATCAATAATTATTATCTGCCCATACCCTTTTATACTTCCAGTATAAATCACCTCTCCCGCACCGGCTGCATGAACCACCTGTCCAAGGGGAGCACTAATATCTATTCCAGAATTAAAGGTATCAGTATTAAAATCAGTATTTTTTTGTCTTCCATACTCAGAAATTAATTTGCCCTGAACAGGTAGGGCTAAAATTCCCTTTTTGGGTTTTAGAGTAATAGCTGGAACTTCTTTCTGGGAAGCCTCCTTAGAGTCTTCTTCCTGTTGCTTATAAATTCTTTCTATTATATTCTTTATTTCTAAAGAAGACTGCTCTAACTCTTTTAAAGATTTTAGATATACTTCTTTTTGAGAATCTATCTTATTAATTATAGATTTTCTAGCTTCAATAGAAAATTCAATATTTTCTTTCTCTTTCTCTACCTCTTTTTTTAACAAGCTCAATATCTCTTCCCTGTTCTCCAGGTTTATTTTTTTATTCTCTATCCTTTTCATCTGCTGGCGAATATCATTAATCATTTCAGCATCTAAAGACAAAATATTTTTTATATATCTGAAACGGGTAAGAAAATCATAAAAGCTTTCACTATTAAATAAAATTTCCAGATAGCCAGTTAGACGGCGTTTATATATCTGCCTTAATCTGCTTTCTAATAGCTTAGTCTTTTCCTTTAGCTTTTCTTTTTCAATAACAACTTCATCTTCTGCTGCTTTTATCTCTTTTTGAGCAAACTCTAAATCCTTTTCGATAATCTGCAATTCTTTCTCTGTATCCTGTAAAAGTTTTTCTATTTTATGAAGTGTCTCTAAATAACCACTTTCTTTCTTTTGTAAATTATTAATTTCATCTTTAACACTTTTAATCTGCTGCTCTATCTTTTTTAATCTCTGTTTTTCCTCATTTATCTTTTGACTGTAGTCTCCACTGCTATTACCATAACTAAAAAAAACAGAAAACAAGATGAAGGTTAAAATCAATATTAAAGTAGAAAATATTTTCTTGTTTTTTAAAACTAATCTCTTTTTATACATCTAAATATTTTCCTACCGAAAACATACTTCCTAAAATTCCTACAAAACTACCTAATAACACAATTGCTATACCTATAGGCAATAAATCCATATTGTCCACCACTAATGGTAAAAAAGGAACGACTTGATGCACTTTATTTGTGGCAAAAAAATAAAGATTATATAAAATTATTATGGAAAGAATGGCTGAGATAAAGCCCTGTAAAAAGCCCTCAATTATAAAGGGCCATTTAATAAACCAGGAAGTAGCTCCAACTAAGCTCATTATTTCAATTTCATTTCTTCTGGCATATACAGTAATTTTTATTATATTAGATATAATCAAAATAGACGCAAAAACCAGAAGTGCCAATACTAACATTCCCGCTCTCCTAAATATATAAGTAAAATTTAACAATCTTTCAGCTGTTTCCCGGCCATACTCAACTTCTTCCACTTTTACAAACTTAGTTATCTGATTAGCAATTTGCTCAATCATTTTAGGATCTTTTATCTGTATCTCAAAAGAAGCAGGAAGCGGGTTTTTTTCAATAGCGCTGAGTATATCTTTTTGCTCTCCTAAATCTTTTGATAAACGCTGGTAAGCCTCCTCTTTAGATACAAATTTTACTTCTTTTATTTCATTTATAGAATTAAAGTTATTTGTTAAAGTGTTTAACTCGGCCTTAGAAATATTATCTTCTAAATAAACTATAATCTCCAATTGGGATTCTAAATTTTTTAGAAAAAGACTGGAATTTATAGAAATTAATAGAAACATTCCAACAATAAGTAAAATTGTAGTGGTGCTTAATATTGCTGCTATACTCATCAAAGTACTTCTTCTAAAACTGATTAAAGCCTCTCTAAAATAAAATCCCATATTCTCAAAAATCATCTTAATATACCCCTCTTTGAGTATCTTCTATTATTCGTCCTCGCTCCACCCTTACTACTCGCTTCTTAGCTTTATCTATCATAAGTTTATCATGGGAAGCCATTATAATAGTAGTTCCCCGTATGTTTATATGAAATAGAAGTTTCATAATCTCCCAGGAATTGTAAGGATCTAAATTTCCAGTTGGTTCATCGGTAAGTAATATTAATGGTTCATTAGCAATAGCCCGGGCAATACATAATTTCTGCTGTTCTCCTCCAGATAATAAATGTGGCTTTGTCTTCCTTTTATGTTCCAGCCCTACTAAATTAAGGACCTTTTTAACTTGCTGTCTTATCTCAAAATTAGTTGCTCCAATCGCTTTTAAACCAAAGGAAATATTTTCATATACCGTTCTATCATACAGTAATTTAAAATCTTGAAAGACAATACCTATATTCCGTCTTAGATAAGGTATGTAACCGGGTTTAAGTCGAGCTATGTTTATCCCATCGACAATTACCTGCCCCTTGGTAGGAACAGTCCCTCGGTAAATCAATTTTAATAAAGTGCTCTTTCCTGCCCCGGTAGGACCTACCAAAAAGACAAATTCACCCTTTTTTATATGAATATTGATATCCCGTAAGGCCTGAATTTTATTGGGATAATTTTTATATACATGAAACATTCTAATCATATTAAATAGTAACCTCAATGGTTATGGGTTTAAAAACTTATAAACCGATTCATTATTAGCGAGAGCTTTTTCTTCTAAATTATTTACTTTTTTGAGTAAAATATTTTTTATTTTATCATTATTTTCTCTAATATACTCTATCTTTTCTTGAATATTTTTTAAAGAGATATCCTCATCTATTTCTAACAGCAATTCAGATAATCCCAAATCTTCTACAAAATATTTAACTTTAGGGTCATAGTTAAAAGCAACAAAAGGAATATTAGCTATGCTGGAAAATATAATTGAATGAAGTCTCACCCCAACCACCAAAGATAATCGGGATAGAACAGAAAGTAATTCTTCAGGCTCAAGCTTTATTTTTAATACCTCAGCCTTATTCTTCATTAAAGATAATATTTCTTCACTAATATGCACATCTTCATCAAATTTAAAAGGAAGAAAAATAATTTTTGCCTGATAATTTTTAATTAAATAATCAGCTACTTGGGCGAATATTCTTTTTAAATCTGATCCGTTGCTTTTATATTCTCTGACCGAAACCCCAATTAAGGGACGATTATCTGAATTAATCAATTCCTGAATATAAGGATAACTATCTATAGTATGGTTAATATTTTTTTTCTTCAACAAAAAGACGGGATCAGAATTCACATATATTGATGGTTTTACTACTCCTAAATTTCCTAATAATTCTTTAGAGGAGCTATCTCTTACTGTAATTAAGTCAACCTTATTTAAAATCCACTTTATTAACTTTTTGTTAATCTGCTTGCTTATCGGACCAATACCCTGGGCGTAAATCATAACCGGTACTTTGACTATTTTTGCTATCAACATCAATCCCAGGTAATATAATATGCTCCAGCCTTTTCCGGTTGAATCTTGGAGTAATCCCCCGCCCCCGCTAATAAAAAGATTAACATTTCGCAAACAACATATAATGCTAATTAAGTGTAGCCGGTTTATGGCCTTTACTTGATAAGTTTGAGAGGTCTGCAAAGGATTATGGGAAAGAACTGTTATCTTTATTTGAGGTATCTTTTCTTTAAAGGCTCTAACCATAGATTTAAGAATGGCTTCATCCCCGGTATTATTAAAACCATAATAACCGGAAATCATTATCTTTGCTATGGTTTTAGACTTTTTCATAATTAATTCTTTTCCTAAATATTTTTACCAGATAATAAAATATAATAACTGCTATTAATCCCAATGCTAAACCTAACCATACCCCGTTAAAAGTGCGAAGCATCGAAAATAAAAAGGGAGTATGAATATGACAGAAGGTATTAATTAAAGTAACCGGCCCAATAGTCCCGATTATGATTATCGGAATCTTAAATTCTTTTACTTTTAAGAAGTTCATACTTATCGCCAATAATAGAGCGGGATAACCGATTAAGAACTCTTTATTTCGGGGTCGGGCAATTAAAGTATTTTCCAAAAAGATTCTTATCTTCTCCTCAATACTTAAAACGGGGAGAAAAGAAAAATTCCCTGAACGAGAAATATAAATTACTAAAAATACCGCAAAGAAAACCATTATAATTACATGTTCAACCAGGATGGGCTTTTTGATATTTTCTAAAATCATTAATTTACCCTTATTCACCTTTAACCACATTATCGCCAGGACCAAAAGAAGCGGGACCAGATAAGAAATCTTTATTCCGCTAAATTGTTCTATCCCCAACATAAATTTATTATTGCTTAATAAGGCTGCTATTAAAAGGGCACCGGATAAAGTAATTAAAATTATCCTGAAAAATCCGATTAAAACTTGTTTTATCATCTGAATAAAGCTGGAATTATTTTCAGAAAAATCTTGGATGTCTTTTAATTTAGAATTAATGTTTCCTAAAAAATACCTTTCGTTAGCAATAATAGCCAAAGTGGGAAATATTAGAGCTGTCAGTAAAGCCATCAGCTTTATCAAAAATATTTCTCGATTTAAAAAGAGGAGGAGTAGAGAAAATAAGATTCCTAAAAATAACAGAGAATATTCTTGATATTTTTTTAAGCTGAAGACATTTTTTAAGAGGATTAGTCCCCCGGAAATAACCCCCAGGATTAATAAAAGAATAAATATTTTTGGTTCCTGATAAGGAGCAGAAAGAATACTGGCTCTTCCTGTCTTAAAACCATTCGCTTCCAACTCTTCTTTTATAGTTCTGATATAAGATAGATTCTCCTCGATAAGATTTGAGCTAGACTTCATAAAAGGCTTGACATAAAAGATCCTCACCTTTCTTTCTTTAGCTGCCCTAATCCATCTTTCTATGGCTATCTGTTTAGAAATAATTTCCATTTCTTCTTTAGTAATACTATGAACTCTTACTGCTAATTCGCTTGCTTGATGAGCGACTGTTTCAATCCCTTTTTGGCCGGCAAATTCTATAATTCCGAAGGGATATTCTTTTATTTTTAGAAGTTCTGCGGTGTGAATTAAGTTTTCTTTTGAAGGGTAACCTAAAACTGTTTCCCCCTCAAAAATTATTCCCGAAATCTTTCCTGCCTTATCACTTTCTTTAAATTTGAACTCTATATCTTCCTTATTTATTTGAGAAAAATTTTTGAGACGTAAAATGACCTGAAAGCTTATATTTCTCACTAATTCAATATCTTCTTCTGAAAATCCCAAACCTAAACCAGCAAGTTTTTCTTCACTCCCTTTCACTTTTAAACCAGTGTAAGGAAGAAAACCAAGATCTCTTACTAAATCTTCACCTAATTGTCTCTGTAAATTTTCCTTTATACGAAGATAATCGTTTTTATCATTAAATACAATATAAGCTTCTCCCGGTAAAGGTTGAAATTTTTTAAAAGGGTCAATCGATTTTAAGAAGAAATTTAATTTATTAAGTTCTCTATCAGAAAAATAGAGTATCTTTCCAGACAAAGTGAGATTTTCTAGAGTATCTTCGTGAACAGCTATTGAATTAACCCCGGAGTTTTTTATTTTAGTCAACAATTCACTTTCATTATAACCTTCCTGGTAGGACAATTCTCTTAATTCATTCAGGCTCATTACCAATTCTACTTGCTCAAAATTACTCTCCAATTTGGAACGATTATAAGTTATAATTCCGGCAACTGCTAAAGCAACAATTATAAAAAAAATCAGAATCGAATAAGATTTTTTAGGCATAATAATATTTCCTTTACCTTCACTTGATATCTGATAAACTGAAAATATTTTAGCACATTTATAATAAGAAGTAAAAAATCAATTGGTAAATTTTTAAAATTACCAATTGATTAATTCTCCAATTCACCAATTGAATTATTTAGTTAGCCAGTCTACCAGCAAGTTATGTAATGTGTAATATGTGACAAGTAATCTGTTTTTACACATTTATAAATATAATCTTGTTACTCATTACTCATTACTGTATTTTGTACGCAATACGAATTTTATTGCAACAAAGTCAACATTACTCCAGCAGCAACGGCGGTTCCAATTACTCCGGCTACGTTAGGTCCCATGGCGTGCATTAATAAAAAGTTACTCGGATTTGCTTCTTGACCTACTTTCTGGGCCACTCTGGCAGCCATAGGTACTGCAGACACTCCTGCAGCACCGATTAAAGGATTAATATTTCCCCCGGTAATTTTATTTAATAATTTAGCAAATAAAACTCCGCCAGCTGTCCCAAAACTAAAGGCAATTAAACCCAAGACTATTATTTTAATAGTACTAAGGGTTAAAAAATATTCAGCTTGCATAGTAGCTCCTACACAGGTAGATAAAAATATTGTGACGATATTGATTAATTCATTTTGAGCTGTCTTAGATAATCTGTCCACTACTAAACTTTCTCTAAATAAGTTTCCCAACATTAACATCCCGATAATGGGGACCGAAGCTGGTAACAAAAGGCCGATTAAAACAGTCGAAATAATGGGAAAGAGTATCTTCTCTGATCGGGATACTGGCCTTAGTTGTTTCATAACTATTTTTCTTTCCTCTGGGGTAGTTAATAATTTCATTATGGGAGGTTGAATTATAGGAACCAATGACATATAAGAATATGCCGCCACCGCTACAGCTCCCAATAAATGAGGAGCCATTTTAACGGTAAGATAGATTGCTGTTGGTCCATCTGCCCCGCCAATAATTCCTATAGAAGCTGCTTCCTGAATATTAAATCCCAAAAGCACTGACCCAATTAAAGCTACAAATACACCTACTTGAGCAGCAGCACCTAAAAGGAAAGTTATCGGGTTGGCTAATAAAGGACCGAAATCAGTCATTGCTCCAATCCCCATAAATATTAAACAGGGATATACTTCATGTTTTATTCCCCACGAAATAAAATATAAAAGACCGCCCTCTTCCATTATTCCGGTTATTGGTAAATTTACTAATATTGCTCCAAAGCCGATAGGTACAAGAAGTAAAGGTTCACATTTCTTCACTATGGCGAAATACAATAATACCCCACCCACAATAAGCATTGTTATATTGCCTACAGTAAGTTCAGCAAATCCTGAAAGAGTAAATAAGGAAAGGACTTTCATTAAAAGATCCATTTAAATTCTCCTTTCTATTCTAACCTATTACTAATAAGACATCGCCAGTATCTACCATATCATTTGCGGCTACGTTTATCTTTTTTATGTTTCCTGAGGCATTGGCTATAATTTCATTTTCCATCTTCATTGCTTCTAATATCAATAAAGTATCTCCATCTTTTACGCTATCTCCTTCGGATACTTTTAGCTGAAGTACCTTACCGGGCATAGGTGCTACTACTTCCTCTCCTGCCACTGCTGCAGCCGGTGCTTTAGTAGGAGCTGGGCCAGATGAGGGTTTAGCTGCTTTCTGACTTACCGGCTCTTCTTTCACTTTAGTTGCAACCGGTTGGGGAGCAGAAATAGTTCCCGCTGATGATTCATTTCCTCCTACTTCTTCTACTTCCACTTCATATACTTTACCGTCTACTTTAATTTGAAATTTTCTCATTTTATTCACGCTTCTCCTTTTTCTTCAATATTAATATTTATTATTTTCTTCTTAATATTAATTCTTGTCTCCCCATAGCAGTCCAGGGAGCCACAACAGATGATTTATATTTTCTAATACTTACTACTTTAAATTCACTTCTTTGTTTTTCTAAATATGAAGCTACCGCAGCAGTAATTACAGTTACCAATTTACCATCAATTTCTTCTTTTTCTTTTATTGAAGTAATACTTGATGGTGGAGAAGTGACCTTAACTTCTTTAGGTATCTTTTTTTCTTTTTTAGTTCCTACAATATTCTTTAAAAATACCATAACTAAAGCTAATCCACCCAGAACTACAAATACTAAAATCATATCTATAACTGCTACTTGTAGACCTCCACTAATTCCTTCAAACATATTTATTCTTTCCTCCTTCTTATTAGTCGTTAGTCGTCAGTGAATAGTATTTAGTTAAAAGCGAAAAGCCAAAATAAAAATTTAAAACTTAAAATTTCCTTTGTATTGTTTGTTGTAGGGGTCGAATTTATTCTACCCCAATTATTTCTATAATTTTTCTTACGTGCTTGATAAATCAAGCCCCTACTTCTGTTGTTCCCGTATTTCTATGTCATTCCCGCGGAAGCGGGAATCTATTCTTCTTTTTTTCTTCCAATACCTGTGGGCACGATTCATCGTGCCCCTACATCATATATATTTCTCGATATAATATTAATTCTTCACTTATTATTTTCTTCCTTGCTATTCACTAACGACTATTCACTATTCACTAATTTATACTGGGAAATTACCATGCTTCTTCGCCGGTCTACTTTCTCTCTTTGTAGATAGCATCTCAAAAGTTGTTATAAGACGAGGTCTGGTTTCCCGAGGATCAATAACCATATCAACATAACCTCGTTTGGCTGCTTCATAGGGGTTAGAAAATTTTAGTTGAAATTCATCTATCTTCTCTTGGCGAACCTTTTCAGGATTATCTGCTTTGTTTATCTCTTTTCTAAAGATAATATTTGCTGCCCCTTGGGAACCCATTACGGCAATTTCCGCTGTAGGCCAGGCAATTACCTGATCTGCTCCTAAATCTCTACTGCACATTGCCAGATAAGCCCCTCCATAAGATTTTCGAACTATCAAAGTTATTTTGGGAACGGTAGCTTCTGAATAAGCATATAGCAATTTTGCTCCATGTCGGATAATTCCTCCATATTCCTGAGCGCTCCCTGGTAAAAATCCCGGAACATCTACTAAAGTTAAAATAGGAATATTAAAAGCATCACAAAATCTAATAAAACGAGCAGCTTTATCAGAAGCATCAATATCCAAACAGCCCGCTAAGACTTTTGGTTGATTAGCAATTATACCTATGGATTGGCCATTTAATCTGGCAAACCCGGTAAGCATATTAGTAGCATAATATCTATGTGATTCAAAAAAATCTCCCTCATCTACAATTAATTTTATAACATCTTTCATCTCATATGGTTTATTAGGATCTGTAGGTACAATATTTAAAAGGGCTTCCTCCGTTCGGTTAGGATTATCCTTACATTCCACTTGAGGAGTATTTTCCATATTATTAGAGGGCAGGTAACCCATCATTTTTCTTACCATCTGGTAAACTTCCTCTTCATTCTCAGCAGCAAAATGAGCCACTCCACTCTTCCTATTGTGAGTCATCGCTCCCCCTAATTTCTCTGAAGTAACTACTTCTCCGGTAACCGCTTTAATCACATCTGGTCCTGTAATATGCATTATGCCTACATTCTTTACCATAAATACAAAATCCATTATGGCAGGAGAGTAAACTGCTCCTCCAGCAGCTGGACCAACAATTATAGAAATTTGAGGGATTACTCCGGAAGCAATAGTATTGCGATAAAATAGCTGACCATAACCACTCAAGGAATCTACTCCCTCTTGAATACGGGCTCCTCCAGAATCGTTTATCCCAATACATGGTGCACCCATTTTCATAGCCATATCCAACACCTTACATATTTTCTTGGCATGCATCTCTCCTAAGGAACCACCAATAACGGTAAAATCCTGAGCAAATACATAGACTAATCGACTATCGATAGTTCCATAACCAGTTACAACTCCCTCTCCGGGTGCCTCCACTTTATCCATACCAAAATTGCTGCATCTGTGTTCAACTAACATATCAAGCTCTACAAAGCTATCTTTGTCTAAAAGAAGGTCAATCCTTTCTCGAGCAGTAAGTTTGCCTTTTTCATGTTGAGCTTTTACTCTCTTCTCTCCTCCGCCTGCTTTTACTTTTTCTTCTCTTTCTCTTAAATTTTTCATTAATTCATCAATTGATAATTTCATTAATTTATCTTACCACCTTTCTCTAGTATTTTTATAAGTAATCAAGTATCCAGAATTCAGGAGTCAGGAGTCAGAAGAATTTTTAATATGTTTTCTGGATTCTGGATTCTATTTTTTTCTACTCTTTTCTTTCGCTTAGTTCAATAAGAATGCCGTTAGTACCTTTAGGATGTAAGAAGGCTATCTTGGCTCCGCCTGCTCCATACCTCGGCTTTTCGTCAATTAACCTAACTCCTTCCTTTTTTAATTTTTCTAATGCTTTCTCAATATTATCAACTCTAAAGGCAATATGTTGAATCCCTTCACCTTTCTTTTCGATAAATCTGGCAATAGGACCCTCAGGTGAAGTGGATTCTAACAGTTCTAATTCACTGTCGCCTAAAGGCAAAAAAGCAACTTTAACTTTCTGTTCTTCTACAATCTCTTCGCCAGCAACTTTCAACCCCAGTATATTACTTAAAAGCTCGCTGGTTTTTTCAATACTTCTTACCGCAATTCCAATATGATCAATCCTTTCTATCATTTTTTATACCTCCCAGTGTATAAGAATGCACTAATATATTTGACAATTTCTCTACTGCAGTATAGGGATCTTCTTCCCGCTTTACTATTTTAATTGCTATCTTATTTAAAAACCCATTATCTATAAAAGTTGAAAGTATTTCTTTCCATTGCTCCTGTATAAGGTCAAATATCTCTTTCTTAGCACTCTCCCGGCGTCTTTGTTCTAACTCCCCACTTTCTTTTAGATATTTAATATGTCGATCAATCTCTTCCAAAAGTTTTTGAATACCGACATTGTCTGTAGCTATAGTCTTTAGAACCGGAGGACGCCATCCCTTATTTTGGTTTAAATCTAACATCATTTCTATCTCAGTAGCTAAACGTTCACAACCTTCTTTGTCGGCTTTATTAATTACAAAGATATCTCCAATTTCCATTATACCGGCTTTTATAATCTGGACATCGTCTCCCATTCCCGGCATGCTTATCAATACAACTGAATCAGCTACTTTAACTATATCTACTTCCGATTGACCTACACCCACCGTTTCAATAAATATTATATCCTTACCTAGCGCATCTAATATCTTAACCGTTGCCTGGGTGGCTTGAGAAAGTCCCCCCAGATGCCCTCGAGTACTCATACTTCTTATAAAAACACCTTTGTCTAAGCTTAAATCCTGCATGCGAATTCTATCTCCCAATAATGCCCCGCCTGTAAATGGACTGGTAGGATCTATAGCGATGATTCCAACGGTTTTTCCCTGTCCACGTAAAATTTTGGTAATTTTATCAGTGACAGTGCTTTTCCCTGAACCAGGAGGACCGGTTATCCCTATTACCAGGGCATTTCCGGTATAATTATAGAGCTTTTTTAAAATCTCCTGGGCTTGGCTAAAGTTATTTTCTACTAAAGTTATTAGCTTAGCAGCTGCTATACGGTCACCATTAATTATTTTTTCTACAATTTCTTTTTCCATTTAAGATGTCCTTTGTTCGTATCGCGTATCGCGACTATTTACCTATAGCTTAAGTGTGCAGTGTAGGGGGCGGATTTATCTGTCCCGAGTCGTTTTGGTAATTTTTTTTAGCGGGTTTGATGAATCGAACCCCTACCCTATACGCTAAACGCTGTACGCTCTACGCTATTAGTTAGTTTACTTTTTCTTTAATAAATTTAATTATGTCACGAGTATCGGTCCCAGGGGTAAATATTTCTGCTATACCTACCTTTTTTAACTCAGGAATATCTTCTTCAGGGATTACTCCTCCACCCATAACAACAATATCTTCAACATTATTTTCTTTTAGAAGTTCCATTACTTTGGGAAAAATATGGGTATGGGCTCCTGATAAAATACTCAATCCAATAACATCTACATCTTCCTGGATAGCAGTTTCTACAATCTGCTCAGGAGTCTGCCGCAATCCAGTATAAATTACTTCCATCCCAGCATCCCTTAAAGCTCTTGCTACAACCTTTGCTCCTCGATCATGACCGTCAAGCCCGGGTTTAGCTATTAATACTCTAATTTTTTTTCCTTTCATTTTTTTATTCCTCCACTCTTTAAAGCTTTACAGACTCTTTATATTCACCAAAGATACTTCTTAACACATCACAAATCTCGCCCAAGGTAGCATAAGATTTTACACAATCTAAGATTAAAGGTATTAAATTTGCATCTGTTTTAGCAGCCTTTTCCAGTGATTTTAAATTTTCTTTTACTTTATGGTTGTCTCTTTCTTTTTTCAACTTCCTTAGTTCCTCGACTTGCCGGCGACCAACTTCCGGATTAACCTTCAAAAGACCCTTGGGTGATCCTTCGTTTATCTTGAATTTATTGACACCTACTACTATCCTTTTACCCTCTTCAATATCTTTCTGGTATTGATAAGCACTATTTTGGATCTCCTGCTGAATAAATCCTTTTTCAATGGCTTGAGTAACACCACCCAATTTATCAATTTTATCGATATATTCTAAAGCTTGTCTCTCAATTTCATTAGTTAAGGTTTCTACATAATAGGAACCGGCTAAGGGATCGACTGTTTCAGTTACTCCACTTTCACAAGCCAATACTTGTTGGGTTCTAAGGGCAATCCTTACCGAATCCTCAGCAGGGAGAGCCAGGGCTTCATCCCTTGAATTTGTATGGAGGGATTGGGTTCCACCCAATATTGCTGCTAAGGCTTGTATGGTAACTCGAACAATGTTATTATCCGCCTGTTGAGCGGTTAAAGTACAACCGGCTGTCTGAGTATGAAATCTAAGCATTAAAGATTTTTCATTCTTAGCTCCAAATCTTTCTTTCATAATCTTAGCCCACAACCTTCGAGCTGCTCTAAATTTTGCCACTTCTTCTAATAAATCATTATGAGCATTAAAAAAGAAAGATAATCTTGGTGCAAAATCATCAACTTTTAATCCAATTTTTATTGCAGCATCTACGTAAGCTATACCATCAGCCAAAGTAAAGGCTACCTCTTGAACTGCTGTGGCTCCAGCTTCTCGGATATGGTATCCACTTATACTAATGGTATTCCATAGAGGCATCTCTTTAAAACAATATTCAAAGATATTGGTAATTAATCTCATTGAGGGAGCCGGAGGAAAGATATAAGTTCCCCGAGCAATATATTCTTTTAGTACATCGTTTTGAATAGTCCCCTTTAGTTTATCAGGAGCTACTCCTTGTTTTTCCCCTACTGCAATGTACATAGCTAAAAGTACAGGTGCAGGAGCATTTATAGTCATTGAAGTGCTTACTTTATCGAGGGGGATCCCGCCAAATAACATCTCCATATCCTTTAAAGAATCTATGGCTACCCCCACTTTTCCTACTTCACCCAAGGACATTTCGTTATCTGAATCATAGCCAATTTGTGTGGGTAGGTCAAAAGCAACACTTAATCCGGTTTGTCCTTGATCTAATAGGTATTTATAACGCTTATTAGATTCTTCTGCTGTGCCAAAACCGGCATATTGACGCATAGTCCAAAATCGGCCTCGATACATAGTGGGTTGCACCCCGCGAGTATAAGGGTATTGTCCAGGGAAATTCAACTCTTTATTATAGTCAGACTCTTCTAAATTTACAGGAGTATATAGACGCTCAATCTCTTTCCCTGAACCAGTAACAAATTTATCTTTTCTTTCGGGAAAACGTTCAAGAGTCTTCTGTACAATATTATTTTCCCATTCTTTCTTTAATTGTTTAATTTTTTTCATTTCTTCTTTATCAAACATCTTACACCTCTTTATCGTATTGCGTATCGCGTATTGTGTATAAAACACGGTGATAAGTAATATGTAATGAGTAATGCGCAATAAAAAAAACTAATTAACTACCTAAGTAAGCCCTATACGCTCCACGCTAAACGCTGTCCGCTAATTTTAATATTTTAAATTATAAACAAAAATATTTATTAAAATGACATTTATGCCAGTTATATATTCTAATTCTTTTTTAAGGCTTTTTTGAATTTTTAATCCAACCTGGGGAATATTTTCCCCATATCTAAGCACTAAACTAATATTTATTAGAATGCCTTCTTCTTTAATACTGATTTGGGATTTACCTAATTTTACAACTTCTTTGAAATCTTTAAGTATATAAATAATTATATCTAAAATTGCATTTTCAGAAACATATAATTTTCCAAAATAACTAAAAGGCGGCCTTACTATTGCTCTCTCACCAATTTTTCTTTTACTATACCTTCTCTTATAAAATATCTCCAATGATTCTAATATATTTACCGGGAATTTTCTTTGTACTTCAATCCCAGGTAAGGGTATAACATGTTTCCCTTCTTTTAATCTAACGGATTTTGCTTCCTCAATTTCTTTGTCAGTGGAAATATCTTCAATCTTTAAAATTCTTTTAGGGGGTGGCAATTCTAAAGTTTTAATAATTTTATCAATCATCCTAACTGATGTTCCAATAACCAGTATTTTTGCTGGTTTAGCTTTTTTTATTACCTCTATTACTTCATGAGCATGAGAAGGATCTTCAAAAATAGCTGTCCTAATAGCTTGAATTCTGTTCTTATCCTTTTTTGCAGAATGTCCGGCTAATATTTTATCTTTCCTTATTAAAAGACCATCATCAATTACATAATTTATATTATATTTATGAGCAATTAATAAGGCCTTGTGACTCTTACCGGTTCCACTCTCTCCTATTAAAGCAAATATCTCCATTTTTAATTACCTTCTCCCAACCTATCTCGTATCGCGTATCGAGTATTGCGTCTATAGTAATAGCGTATAGCGTACAGCGTTTAGCGTATAGTATGACAAACTAAAAACTTAAAGCAAAAAACGAAAAACCATAATTTAAAAGTTAAAACTTTTTATAAGTAATCAAGTATCCGGAATTCAGTAGCCAGAAGTCAGAAAAATGCATAATAAATCTATACACAATATAAGATTATTCTGTCTCCTGAATTCTGACTCCCTCTTGCCTAAACTATACGCTCTACGCTAAACGCTATACGCTATCTTACTATATACTATTTCTTAGGTTTTACCCAACCCCTACCTTCTACTGCTTTGGCTACACGTTGAATCGCAATCAAATAAGCAGCATCACGGGTATAGCATTTTTTCTCAATAGCCAAATCCGCTACCGCGTTGAAGGCATTAGTCATAATACAATCGAGTTTCTCTAAAACTTCATCTTTTGGCCAGTAGTAATTCATATTATTCTGAACTTCTTCAAAATAAGAAACAGTTACTCCACCAGCATTGCAAATAAAGTCAGGAATCATATAGACACCTTTTGCTTTTAATACTTCATCCGCTTCTAAAGTGGTAGGAGTATTAGCTGCTTCTGCATAAACCTTAACTGTATCAAAATTAATATCATTTACATTATCCTGAGTAACCACTTGCCCTAAAGCAGCGGGTATAAGAACATTAACGTTTTTCTTTAACCAGGCGTCTCCGTCTTCTTGTTCCCAACCAAAAGATTTAGCTTTTTCTGAATCGATAGTTCCAAATTTATCCAAAGTACCTGGAGCAAGTAAGTCTTCAGGGTTAATTCCTTTTTCACAACTGTAAGTATAGGCTTTTTTGTCTTTAGGATCCCAGCAAGATATTGCTACCACTTTTCCACCATATTGAACAAATTTTTCGCAAGTATATTGGGCAACATTACCAGCGCCTTGAATAGAAGCGGTAGCATCTTTAAAATCGATACCCAACCTCTTTAGTGCTTCTCGAATACAGTAAACCGTGCCGTAACCAGTAGCCTCTGTTCTACCCAGTGAACCACCTACTCCCACTGCCTTACCAGTAACAAAGCCGGGTTTTCTATTTCTATTAATAGTATCATACTCGTCCATAATCCAGAGCATATCCTGAGGATTAGTGCCTACATCCGGAGCAGGAACATCTATTTCCGGGCCTACAAAATCATACACTTTCCTAACCCAACCTCGGCATATCCTTTCAGTCTCTCTATCTGATAATTTTCTTGGATCTACGATAATTCCACCTTTACCTCCACCCAAAGGAATATCTACCACTGCACATTTCCAAGCCATCATCATAGCTAATTGCCTGACCATGTCAATTGTTTCATCTTCTGCAAAACGAAGACCGCCTTTAGCTGGTCCCCGTGCGGTAGAATGTTGAACTCTAAAACCGGTAAATGTCTTGGTGGTACCATTATCCATATCTATCGGAATAGTAAATTGTATGGCCCTTTCTGGCTCTCTCATAAATTCCCGCAAAGCAGGATCAAGATTAAGTGATTCTGCATTATGATCAAATTGAGCTTGTACTAATTCAAAAGGGTTCATTTCTTTAGACATTTTTTAAAAGTCCTCCTAAATAATTTTTTTATAATTTTAATTTAACTTAGACATGATTTAAAAAAATATAGAATTCTCAGTTTTCTTTCTAGTCTATTACTTACCTCCCTTTTTTAGAATAATTCATGTTACTTATTTTTTTCTCAAACTTTTACTCGAAGACAAGAATTCATTAATTGCCCGGGCTGCTACTTTACCATCTCCTACTGCAGAGATTACTGTAGCCGAACCTCTGACAATATCTCCTCCGGCAAATATCCCTTCTTTGGTAGTGGCTTTGGTGTTATCATCTATAATGAAATAACCCCACTGGTTAACCTCAACTCCGGTGGCGCTTCGAGCTATGATCGGATTGGCCGAGGTCCCAATGGCATCGATGACCATATCTACTTCGATTACAAAATTAGAACCGGGAATGGGGATAGGTCTTCTTCGACCTGAATCATCCGATTCACCTAATTTCATCTTAATACATTCCATTCCGACAACATTACCTTTATCCTCACCCAATACTTTAATAGGAAGGGTAAGAAAATTAAAGATAATCCCCTCTTCTTCAGCATGATGGACTTCCTCTGTCCGAGCTGGAACTTCTTTTCGGGACCTGCGATAGACGATATAGGACTTTTCGGCTCCTAATCTTAAGGCCGTACGGGCTGAATCCATAGCCACATTTCCTGCTCCGATAGTAGCTGCCCTTTTGCCTATCTTGATAGGAGTATCATATTCTGGGAAAGCATAAGCTTTCATTAAATTGGAACGGGTAAGAAACTCATTAGCTGAATAAACATCGTTTAAATTCTCTCCGGGGATATTCATAAAACGGGGTGCTCCTGCTCCGTTGGCTAAAAAGATGGCATCAAATTCCTGGGTCAGTTCATCCACGCTCTTGGTAGCACCTACTACAAAATCGGTGATTACTTTCACCCCTAATTTTTCAATTTCTTTTACTTCGTATTCTACTATCGATTTAGGGAGTCGAAATTCAGGAATACCGTAGACTAAAACTCCCCCGGGTTGGTGTAAGGCTTCAAAGATAGTGACTTCATAACCTAATTTAGCTAAATCAGCTGCACAGGTAAGTCCGGCAGGACCAGAACCTATTACTGCTACTTTTTGTTCTTTTTTACTAACCTTTGGTAACTTTCCGTGAATATTATTTTCCCGAGCCCAATCAGCGACAAAGCGTTCTAATCGACCGATAGCAATCGGTTTTCCTTGTTTTTCTAAAATGCAAACCTGCTGACACTGTTCTTCCTGAGGACATACTCTTCCGGTCATAGCAGGAAGGTCATCGGTTTTTAATATTTCCAGATAAGCACTGGCAAAATCTTCCTCAACAATCTTTTCGATAAATTTAGGGATATTAATCTCCGCTGGACAACCTGGAACACATTTAGGATTTTTACACTGCAGACATCTTTGAGCCTCATAAATGGCTTGTTCTTGGGTGTAGCCCAAAGGTACTTCTTTAAAATTATAAATTCTCTCTTTGGGCTCTTGTTCGGACATAGGAACCTCCGCTCTTTTTACCCTTTCTTTGGGTGGTATCATTCCAGCCATTAATTTATCCCCCTTCCGCAGCTACATACGTGAGTATGTTCGTGGTAGAGATCCCAGGATTTTTTCTCCGAATCTTTATAGCGTGAAAGACGATTCATAAATTCTGTCCAGTCTACTAATTGTCCATCAAATTCCGGTCCATCAGTACAGACAAATCTGGTCTCTCCCCCGATGGTAACTCTACAGGAACCACACATTCCGGTACCGTCTACCATAATACTATTAAGACTGACTATAGTCTCTACCGGATAAGGTTTGGTAGTTTCACAGGTCACCTTCATCATAATGGCCGGACCGATAGTCCATACCTTTTTAATTGATTTATCCTTATCTAGGAGCTCTTTTAAAACTTGAGTGACAAAGCCCTTTCGTCCATAACTACCATCATCAGTGGTAACAATTAGTTCTGAGGAGGCTTTTCTTATCTCCTCTTCCATAATAATCAGTTCTTTGTTACGGGCTCCAATAATTGAAATAACTTCGTTCCCAGCTTCTTTTAGGGCACGAGTAATCGGATGGATACAGGCAATCCCGGTACCTCCGCCTACGGTTATTGCTTTTCCATAATTTTTAATCTCGGTCTTTTTACCTAAAGGACCGATAAAGGAATATAATTCATCTCCCTCTTCCAAAGTAGAAAGTTCTTCACTGGTTTTGCCCACTATCTGAAAGACAATTCTAATTAATCCTCTTTCTCGATCAAAATCAGCCACAGTTAAAGGAATTCGTTCTCCCTTTTCTTTAATCATCAGGATAATAAATTGACCGGGTTGAACCGAGGAAGCCACTTCTGGAGCCTTTATCCATGTCGAATAAATAACTTCGTGTAATCTTTCTTTTTTAACTATTTTGTACATTTTCCCTCCTATATCTGATCCTCTTACTATCTATTGCTATAAATTTGCAGATATTTCTGCTGTATCCTTGGCTATCATCAATTCTTCATTGGTGGGAATTACCATCACTTTTACTTCTGAATTATCATCACTTATGATAGCTTCTTTACCACGAACTTTATTTTTCCCCGGGTCAATCTTTACCCCTAAAAATTCTAATCCTTCACATGCTTCCACTCTGGTTTCTATAGAATTTTCTCCAATTCCTGCAGTAAAAACAATTGCATCGACTCCCCCCATTATTGCTGCATAGGCTCCTATGTATTTTTTTATACCATAAGTAAAAACAGATATAGTTCTTATAGCTCTCTCATCACCCTGGTTTGCTTTCTCTCTTAAATCTCTCTTATCACTTGAAATTCCTTCTGATAGACCCAAAAATCCACTTTCTTTATAAATAACCTTATTAATATCTTCTATGCTTAGTTTTTCCTTATCCATTAAAAAGGGAATAATTGCCGGATCGAGATCTCCGCAACGGGTTCCCATTACTATACCGGCAACTGTACCAAATCCTAAACTGGTATCTACGGAAACTCCATTTTTTACAGCAGTAATGCTTGAGCCATTCCCTAAGTGGCAGGTAATTATTTTAAGCTCATCTATAGGTTTTTCTAAAATTTCCGCTGCTCTTTGAGCTACAAATTTATGAGAAGTTCCATGGAATCCATATCTTCTTACTTTATATTTTTTATAAAACTTATAAGGTATCCCATAAAGATAAGCATATTCCGGAATAGTCTGATGAAAAGCAGTATCAAATACTCCGATTTGAGGTATTCCAGGCATTAGCTCTTTACAGACTTCTATCCCTAAAATATTAGGTGGGTTATGTAAAGGAGCAAGTTCGATGCATTCTTTTAAAGCATCCATAACTTCATCGGTAAGTAAAACTGAGCCGGAAAATTTTTCCCCAGCATGAACTACTCTATGACCTACTGCTACTATTTCAGAGATATCCTTAATTACACCATAATCTGGATGAAGTAAGGTATCCATCATTAATTTAATCCCTACCCTATGGTTAGGAATATCCTGATGGGTTATAACCGGTTCCCTGTCAGAAGGATAATGATTAATAATTGAATCAGGAATACCAATCCTCTCCACTAAGCCTTTGGCCAGTACTGATTCATCAGTCATGTCAAATAACTGATATTTTATAGATGAACTGCCGCTATTTACCACTAAAACTTTCATTTTATCCTTAGTCTCCTTTTTCACAAATTTTTATTTTTCTGTTTACTTGCTTTCCCGTCTCTTTGCTTTTAAATCTTTAGCAATATCAAATCCCAAGAGTAATGCTTTTTTGTTTACTTCCTTTGCTTTAACCGGAACCTTAGAATCTACTGCCTTTTGAATAGCTTTTCGGGAAACCACTCCAGTTAAGCCTATAATTATTCCTAAAGAAATAATATTGGTAACTAATTTTGTTCCGAATTTTTTTTGAGCTGTTTCAGCAATGGGAAATAAATATATTTTATTTGAGATGGTATGAACCTCTTTTATTAATGTAGAATCAGCAACCAAAATACCGTCTTCATTTAGATTTTTGACATATTTATCGCAAGCAGTCTGGGTGAGGGCTAAAAGAATATCTGATTTTATAACTTTAGGATAATCTATAGAATCATTACTTATAATCACTTCCGATCTACTTGCTCCTCCTCGGGCTTCCGGTCCGTAAGACTGGGTTTGAACAGTTTCTTTTCCATCATATATACCAGCTGCTTCGGCTAAAATTATACCAGCTAAAATTAGTCCCTGGCCTCCGGAACCGCTTAAACACATTTCAATTCTTTCTTTCATTACTTATTGCCTCCCGTTTCCTGAGCTTTTTTAATAATCTCTTTATATCGTTCAGTATAGTCTGGTCTATCTTTGTTTAAAAATTCACCCATAGCATATTTTCCCTTCTTTTCATCAGGAGAAAGCCCTTCCCATACTTTTTTGGAAACACTTATATCTTTTATCCACTTTAACATATCTACGGCTGATTTCATTTTGTTCATCTTACCGTAAGATACAGGGCAATCAGATATTATCTCTACCACTGAAAAGCCTTTTTTATCTAAAGCTTTTTTTATCAAAGATGTTGATTGTCGAGGATTATAAACTGTTCCTCGGGCTACATAACTTGCACCGGCTGCAATCGCTAGTTCAGCCAAATCAAAAGTTTGGTCTATATTTCCATAGGGCGCAGTAGAACCAAATTTATCGGTTGGAGTAAGAGGGGAATATTGTCCTCCGGTCATTCCATAAATCATGTTATTAATAATTATAGCGGTTAAATCGATATTACGTCGGGCAGCGTGGATAAAATGGTTTCCTCCGATAGCTGAACAATCTCCATCTCCCATAACTACTATTACTTTTAAATCAGGATTAGCCATTTTTATTCCGGTAGCAAAAGGCAAAGCCCTTCCGTGAGTAGTATTCATAGTACAAAAATCTACATAACCAGTGATTCGGCTGGAGCAACCGATACCAGAAACCGCTACAATTCTATTTTTATCCCAATTTAAATCATCTATAGCTCGTATAATTGCACCCAATACAATGCCGTTTCCACATCCCGGACACCATATATTGGGAAACATCTCTTCTCTAATATATTTATTAATTACCGATTTCATTTCCTCATCTCCTCCCGAATCTTCCTTAATATCTCTATAGGATTAATTAACTCTCCATCTACCCGGCCATAAGGTACAACCCGGCATTTTCCCTGAGAAGCTCTCTCTACTTCTAAAACCATTTGGCCTAAATTCATTTCCGGAACTATAATTAAATCTACCTTTTGTGCCAATCTATTTACTTCTTCAAAACAGAAGGGCCAAATAGTTAATAATTTTAATAAACCTACTTTCAACCCTTCTTCTCGAGCTAATTTTACTGTTCTCTCAGCAGCTCTTGCCACTGAACCATAAGCAATTAATGCAATCTTAGCATCATCTAAAGAATATTTTTTGTTAATTATTATATCTTTAATATTTTTCCGAATCTTATTATGTAAGCGCCTTATAAAAGCATCTATTTCTTGGGAGTTAGCAGTAGGTAAACCTTTCTCATTATGAATTAAACCGGTTATATGATAACGGTATCCTTCTCCAAAGTTGGCCATACTAGGAACTCCGTCTTCGTCTGGTTTAAAGGGTAAATACTCTTCAGGGGGAACAGTGGGTTTTTTTCTGTTTATCACTTCTACATCTTCCGGAGCAGGTATCTCTACCTTTTCCCGCATATGGGCAATTACTTCGTCAAGGAGTAAAATAACC
>JABUBM010000009.1_pt1 | contig 49203 bp, 51 predicted proteins | sample 7240321 | NCBI WGS metagenome assembly JABUBM01 (sample SAMN07256344, study PRJNA390944) | subsurface metagenome | isolation source: Methane hydrate marine sediment | place: Pacific Ocean: Eastern North Pacific, ODP site 1244 | collected 2002
ATAATAAAAGACAGAGAGGGCACAATTCATTGTGCCCTTACAAATTGGGAAATATTGATTTCCATTACCTGTTTTTACGAGGGCAGGCCCGCCTGTCTTTGAATTAAGGTAGGAGTTCGATTTATTAGAAAAAGTTTTTAACTTTTATTTCATAAGCGTTTGGTTTATAAAATCCGTATTAATAAATAAACATAAAAACTTATTCAAATAAATATGAATGCAATACGCAATACTCGATACTATCTTATTCTGGCTCCTGGCTCCTGAATTCTGTCTTCTTCTTTCCTTACTATACGCTAAACGCTGTACGCTCTACGCTAGTTTTGTTCACTAACGACTAGTCTGTTACAGAGACTTCAAAAATTCATCTGTTTTAAAAGTTTTCTCCGAATGATAGGCAATATATAAATCAGTTATTTTCTCTAACCCTTTTATTTTTTCATCAGGAATGGTAGCGTTTGATATAGTAGATAAAGGTGTAATTAGTATTTTCCTTACCAATTTATTAAAATAAAGAGAGACTTTAATACATCCTTCTCTATCTTTAACTAGGCAATTATTACATACCAGCCCGCCTTCTTTTATATTAAAATGCATATCTTTTTGTTCTTCTACTCTTTTATTGCATCTGCAACAATGATCAAGAGAGGGTCTATATCCTAAAATTGACATAGTTTGCCATTTGAAAGATAAGGTCAGCAATTTCGGATCATTAGATTCCCTCAAATAATGCAAAACCTCTTTTAGTAAATTAAACAGACCAATATTTATTTCCCTCTCCTCGGTTAGCTTATTAACTACCTCCACACAGTTGGCAGCAAAAGCAAATTTCATAACTTCTTTGCTCGTTGAGAAAAAAGATTCTAATATTTCGGTCTGACTGACAATGTCAATATTTCTACCTTTATAAAACAAAAAGGCAGAGTGAGTTAATATTTCCAAACTGCTTCCGAATTTACTTTTTGTCTTTCGGACTCCTTTGGCAATGGCGGTAATCTTACCGTAATCTTTGGTGAATATAGTAACAATTTTGTCAGCTTCTTCATATTCCATGCTTTTTAGGACTATACCTTCCGTTTTATACAACATACTATAAGATAATCTCCACTATAAAAGATCGTTTTTACCAAATGCCTCAGGGATTAATTCTTTTATTTTTTTAATTTTTACATCTCCTTTTAAATTCGCCATAATCAGGAGAATGTCTTCACCAAATTCTGATATCACCTGTCTGCAGGCGCCACAAGGAGAACAGGGTTTATCTGTATCACCAATAACAGCTATAGCTTCAAATTTAATTGAGCCCTCTGAAATAGCTTTAAAAATAGCCACTCTTTCTGCGCATATAGCCAAACCAAAAGATGCGTTCTCAATATTGCAGCCGGTGAATATTTTGCCATCAGCGCTGAGAACAGCAGCTCCCACCTGGAATTTAGAATATGGAGTATAGGCCCTTTTTCTGGCCTTTTCTGCTTCTTTAATTAATTTTTCAAATTCTTCTTTCACAGTATTTTCACCTTCTTTATTTAAACCACACTTTTGTTTCCTCTGGTACCAAATGAATCCATATATTTCCCTGGTTTAAGTTTAAAACGTTCCCCTGGTTAGCGTAATATACAGTCGGGTGGTCTTTAGACTTTTTGACCCACTTCGTTAAATAATAATTTCCTCCGTAAAATATCTTGGCTATACCTTCTCCGATAACCTCTACTCCCAGCCTTCCTTCTCCATCACCGGGGATTTCTTTAACCGGAACATATTGGATTATTATATTGGAAGCAGTTATAGGTTTGAGGGTTTTGCTATCCTGATGTGGCATAGAATTTATGTACTTTAAATAAGTATTGATACTCGCTTTATACTCGTAAGATATGGTATATTTTTAGTGATGCCCCCCCCCCTGATATATTTAGTGTTCTCAGGCTGAGCAAATGGTTATCTAAATTTACCTTTTCCTGAAAACCCATTTTCTTGCTCTTCTCTCTTATATTTTGGGTTTTAGCAAAAAGATTTATCCATCCTCCGATATTTTTATCCCGCCAATAAGGGGAAGGATAAAGCATCTGGTCTAAATTAACCATCCTTTCGTTCTTTAAGCTTTGCCCTCCACAGTGAGCAAAGATAGCAGACCACTCTACAGCCAATCTGGAAAAATAATACCGGCTGCTTCTGACCGGCCCTACTATGGCCTCATCACTATTATTAAATATAGCCATCAATCTGGTAAAAGGATACTCTACATTCGCTTCATAGATTATGTCTGCTTTATTCAGACCAGTTTGATGAATTACTTCTTCAGGTGAATTACCGATCATTATAGCTACTGGCCTTATAGTACTGGCATAAATATTGATATTCATAGTAAAACAAGCAAATATAACCAAAAATAACCATGCAAGCCCGCAGAAAAATGATTTACTCAATGTCTCTTTCTTCATAATTTATCCTCTTTCTTTAGTTTTTAAATTATTTCATAATTTTTTGGTTTTATCAAATTCATCTTCTATCTCTCCAAAAATTTCCTCTAATAAATCTTCTATGGTAACTACTCCGGAAATTTTTTTATCTTTGTTAATTACTACCGCAATATGAACTTTCTTTCTCTGAAATTCTTTCAGAAGAGTAGTAACTCTTTTATTTTCTGAGACCAGGTAAGGCGGATGGATCAAATCTAATAAATTTATACTTTTACTTAATTTCTTTTCTAAATCTCCGATAAGGAAGTCTTTGGCGTAAATAAAACCTATGATAATATTTATATTATTCTTATAAACCGGTATCCTGGAAAGACCTTCTTTGTTCATTAATTTTACAGCTTTCTCTAAGCAAGTATTTTCTTCAACAGCTACCATATATTTTTGGGGTATCATTACATCCTTAACAAAAATATCATTTAAATTTAAAATTCTCTCAATCATACTTTTTTCCTTTTTCTCTAATACACCTTCCTTTTCGCCAACTTCAAAAAATAATTTTAAATCTTTTTTGGTGAAAAAAGCATTTAGAGGTATATACTTCTTGCCGGTAAAGATTCTAATGATAAAACTCGATACCCAACTGAAAAAAACTTCAATGGGATAAAGGATATAAGAGGCAGTTTTTAAATAGTAAGCTGCCTTAAGCGAAATTTTTTGTGAATTATTTTGAGCAATAGTTTTAGGAATTATCTCGCAAAAAACTAAAATTATTAGAGTGGTAAGCAATATTGAAATAGTGACTCCTCTGTCACCCCATATATGCATTGCCAGGGCAGAGGAAACCGTAGAAGATACGATTATTGCTATATTAGTTCCAATCAAAACCACCCTTAAAAATTTATCGGGCTTTTTAATTAAATTATATACTATTATAGCTTTTTTATCTCCTATCTTGGCTAAATATTTAAGATGCAGCTTGCTGGTAGAGATAACTGCAGTTTCCGCACCGGAAAAAAAGGCAGCAATAAATATACACATAAATAATATAAAAGGACTGACTTTAATCCACCATTCTGTCAAAATTTCCTTACCTCCTATGCATCTTTACTCGTAATATTACTTTCATTCTGCGGTAGTTCTTTTATTATCTTCACTCTTCTAATCCTATTTTTTACCACCTGTTCTATTATCATTTGAAAATTCTGATACTTTATCTTTTCACCTTTCCTGGGCACCCTGCCCAATAGGTCAAAAATAAAACCACCCAGGGTCTCGAAACCATTTTCCGGTATTTCGATGTTTAGAATTTCATTAATCTCGTCGATACTTATTATTGCATCAGCAATGACCGCATTATCTTCAGCTATTTCAAACAATTTTATCTCTTTATCGTATTCATCAATTATCTCACCTACTACTTCCTCTACCACATCCTCCATGGTAATCAATCCTGCTGTCCCGCCATATTCATCAATAGCAATGGCAATTTGAATTCTGTCTTTCTGAAAAATATCCAACAGTTCATCTATTTTTTTATTTTCCGGAACAAAATATGCCTCCCTTACTATCCCCTTTAAATCAAACTTTTCCTTTGAAGTATACCATTGCTGGTATATACCTAAAAGATCCTTGGCATACAATATTCCGATAATATTGTCTATTGTTTCTTCATATACCGGGATTCTCGAATGCCCCATTTTTTTAATCAATTTTAATATTAAACCTAATTTAGTATCAGAGGGGATGCAGGCCATATCTACCCGGGGGATCATTACTTCTTTTACCGTAGTATCGCCAAATTCAAATATATTTCTAATCATTTCATTCTCTTCCTCTTTTATCACTCCCTCATCCTTACCAGCATCTATCAGGGTTATTAAATCTTCTTCGGTAATTTCTTTTTTCTGTTTAACGTTTTTTTTGCCAAAAAAGTAATACATAGAATTAATTATTACTTTAAAAAATTTAATTAAGGGGAATAACCCGGTAGAAATTGTTTCTATCGGTCTGGCAACTCTTTTGGAAATTTTTTCGGCATTAGCAACAGCTAATGATTTCGGTACAATTTCTCCGAAAACAAGTATTGTAAAAATCATTATTCCGCTGGCTATACCTACTCCTATATTTCCAATTAGTTTTATAGCTAAATAAGTAGCCAAAGAGGAAGCCGCAATGTTTACGAACATGTTCCCGATTAAAATAGAGATCAATGTTCTTTGGGGGTCATCAAGAAGTCTGATAATTGATTTTACCCGCCAATTATTCTCTTCTTCTTTTTGCATTTTTTTTAATTGCAGCTTATTAAGTGAGAAGAGAGCGGTCTCTGTGCCGGAAAAAAAGGCAGATAATATTATAAAACCTAATAAAGCGATAACTTCAAATATCAATATTATTAAATTAGAGGGGTCATCCAAAAAATAATCACCGCAACTTTTTAAAAAACCATTAAGTATGTTCTAAAATATCGACCATTTTAATTAATTCAACCAAGATGATATGTCTATTTTTGCTCAGTTAGATTAGGAATCTAAATATAAACAATAATTGAGTCTTTTAGATTCCCAATCTAACGATTTTAAACCATAAAATTACTAAAAATTAAAATTAATACAGATTATTCTTAATTATACTATGCCAATTCAACTTTCTTCGATATTCTCATTTTTTGTAAGATTATTACTCCAGCTAATAAGACAATACCCACGCTATCAGTTAATAATCCGGGTGTTAACAAAGCAAGTGCGCTAGCAATTAATATAATTCTTTCATATATCTTGGTGTGGTCAAATAGATATCCACCAGCTGCTGCTCCTAAGGCTAACACACCGGCTAAAGCAGTAACAATTAATAATAAAGTATGTCCAATTGTGCTATTTATAAATAACAATCCGGGATCAAGGGCAAATAGAAAAGGAATCATAAATCCCGCTACTGCTAATCTTACAGCAATAAAACCGGTTTTCATAGAATTTCCACCGGAAATTCCTGCTCCGGCATAAGCGGCTACCGCAACCGGCGGGGTAAGATCAGCGATTACTCCAAAGTAAAGGATAAATAGATGGGCAGCTAAAGGCTGTACTCCTAAATCAACCAAAGCAGGTGCAGCCATGATAGATAGAATTATATATTTGGCAGTAGTAGGTAGTCCCATCCCTAATAAAATTGAGGCAATCATAGTAAAGAAGAGAGTTAACATAAGATTTCCCTGTCCTAACATTACAAGTCCATTAGCAACCTTTAATCCTAAACCGGTAAGAGTTACTGCTCCCACTACCATTCCGGCACAGGCACAAGCCGCTGCTACGCCTAAGGCGTTCTTGGCACCATCCTCAAAGGCTTCACCTAATTTCTTTAAATTTAAACGAGTTTCAGATTTTATCATACTTATGGCTAAGCTCATTACAATTGCCCAAAAAGCGGAAAAGAGAGGGGTATATCCTTTTACCAATAGGTATACTAAACCAAGTATAGGGATAATTAAATGACCTCTTGCTTTTAATACTTTACCTAATTTAGGAAGTCTTTCTTTGGGTAGACCTTTTAATCCATATTTGCAAGCTTCCAAATGAACCATAGTACCTACTGCTATAAAATAAATTACCGCAGGGATTGCCGCAGCATAAGCAATTTTTATATAAGGAATTCCCAAAAACTCAGCCATTACGAAGGCAGCTGCACCCATTACCGGAGGTAATATTTGCCCACCGGTAGAAGCGGCAGCCTCTACTGCTCCGGCAAAATCCTTTCGATAACCTATGCTTTTCATTAAGGGAATGGTAAAACTTCCAGTTGTAACAGTATTAGCTACTGAACTTCCATTAATGGAACCCATAAATCCGCTGGCAATAACTGCAACTTTTGCCGGACCACCAGTGGTATGACCGGCAAGGGCCATTGCTACGTCGATAAAAAATTTACCCATCCCGGTCTTATTCAAAACTGCACCGAACAGAATAAAAAGAAATACAAAAGAAGCAGATACTCCTAAAGGAATGCCAAATATCCCTTCTGTTCCTGAATATAAATGCTCTATTATTCTTTCCAATGAGTATCCTCGATGAGCAAAGAATCCTGGCATTATCTGCCCGAAATAAGAATATAATAAAAATACTGTTACTACTATGGGAAGGGCAGAACCGATAATTCTTCTGGTTGCTTCCAAGACTAATACGATAGTCAAGCCCCCTACAATTAAATCAAGCGTAGTGGGTAGACCGGAGCGTATTACCATAGCATTGTAAAATGCAACTAAATAATAACATACACCTGCTCCTAATATAGCCAGCATTATGTCCGGAAAAGGTATTTTATCTTTATTTTTGTCAAAACCTTTTTTACTACCGGGGTAAATAAGAAATGCTAAACTCAAGGTAAAAGCCAGATGGACTGCTCTCTGTTTTAGAGCTAACAGCAAGCCAAATCCTCCGGTATAAAATTGGAAAGCCGAAAAAGATATAGCGATAATAGAAATGAGTATAGCCGCGATACCGAGAGGTCTTCTAATTCTTGATTCTGAATCATATTGTTCCATGAGTTTCTGAACATCAATTTCTTTATTTTCAGTTTTAACATCTTCAACCATTTACAAGTTTCCTCTTATAAGATAATTAAATAAATTATTCCTATCTATTTCAATGGTTAATAATCTATCTCCTACTAATGAAGATAAATTAATTTCTTCGCCTTTGAAATAGAAAATATTTTCTCTTACCGCCCCAATTCTATAATAAATTGGGGTAGGTATAATCCTGTGCATATTTTTTATTTTAAATCTACCCTCCTCTTCCACAAATATTTCATTTTCAAAAGTTGTATAAGGGAGCCCTGCTCCGTGATCGAGAAAATCAGTTTCAATTAATACAATTTGGTAATCTTTATCAATGATAAATATTTCCCACACAGGAGTTAGGGCAACAGAGTGAGTATATTTTAAAACAAATTTATCCCCGGGTTGGATTTTCTGTTTAAAAATTAATTCCCCATCAGAAAAAGTTCTGAGTTCCAGGGTATGTACCGGAATAAAAAATAATATTATAATGATAATTATGGCAATAAGCAATCCAACCGGTGTAACATATTTAGTCTTTAACATATAAATTGATTCCGGGTACCATAGAAAAATATCCTCATTTTATGGTACCCGGATTTTACTTTCCTAACCTTATTTAATCAAGCCAACTTCTTTGTAGTATAATTCTGCACCCGGATGCAAAGGTATTCCTATACCGTCAAGGGCAGTTTCTAAAGTAATATTTTTACCTTGAGAATGTACTTTTTCTAATACATCTCGGTGTTCCCATAAAGCTTTGGTCATTTTATAGACTACGGTAGGTGATAGTTTGGCATCACATATCCATAAAGCGGGTGTAGCGAGGGCTGGAACATCTTCATCTACGCCTTTATACAGTCCGCCAGGGATAACGGTAGCGCCGTAATAAGGAATAGCTTCAACTAATTGTTCTATCATTTCTGCACTCATAGGAATCAATACAATATCTCTTTTGGTAGCTATATTGATGATACTGGAAGTAGGGAAGCCAGCAGTGGTAAAACCGGCATCTATTTGTCCATCTATCAAACGTTGAGCAACTTCATTAAAGCTTAAAAAATCTGCCTGAATATCACCAAAAGAAATACCATGAGCGTTTAAGATTATCTCAGCATCAGCAGCTGTTCCGCTGTTAGGCGCACCCACTCCAACTTTCTTTCCCTTGAGGTCCTCTATGGTATTAATTCCGGAAGCCTTGGTAGCAACTATATGAATAGTTTCCGGGTATAAAGAAGCAATACCTCTTAAATTAGTGATAGGTTCTGTACCCACTAATATCCCCGTAGCAGTATAACACCAATAAGTAGTATTAGCTTGAGAAAAAGCAGTTTCAATCTGGCCTCTGCTGATTAAATTACAATTTGCTACAGAAGCATTTCCCGATTGAGCAGTGACTATTAAGCCTTCAACATTATTAGAAAGCATTTGAGCTAAAGCTCCGCCTAAAGGATAATAAGTTCCACCGGTTCCGCCGGTAGCGATAGCTACGAATTGTCTTTCGGCAGCCATCCCAAAACTAAGCATTCCCATTACTAAACTAATTGCTAATACTAAAACTAATATTGTCTTACTTTTTAACATTAATAAATTCTCCTTTAATTTTTCTAATTTTTTAAAACATAATCTTACATACTAACTAAAAGCAAATATTTTGTAGGCCTATACCTCACCTCCATTTTTTAATTCTTTTCGTTCAGCGAATCCATGCTAAGTATTTTTTCTACATACTTACTTTTTGGGTTAAAATAACCTAAAAAGTAAATAAATATTATTGGTAATTTTATTATATTAAACATCAGGTTACAAAGCAAATATTTTCAATATTTCGCTCTCTTTTCCCCGCATAATTTTATAATCTTTGTCTTTTTCGTGATCATAACCTGTTAAGTGCAATAAGCCATGAATTAGTAATACTGCTAACTCTTTTTCCATACTATGATTTAAGTTATCTGCCTGCCTTTGCGCAGTCTCTACGGAGATAATTATATCTCCTAAAAGTTTATCACTCTCTACCTCCGGAGATTTGATAGCTCCTTCCTGCAAACTAAAAGACAAAACATCGGTTGGTTTATCAATCCCTCGATATTTATTATTTAACGTCCTTATAAATTTATCATCAGCAAACAAAACACTGATTTCAGTTTTATCATCAACCTTTAGATGTTGCAGAACCTTTTTGATTATCCCTTTTGTTTTTCTTTGATTTAGCTTTATTATTTTCTGCTGATTTTTTATTAGAATTTCCATTCTTTTTTTTCTCTTCTTTTACTTTTTTTATTAAATCCTCATCGGGATATTCCACCCGGCTATGAAACATTCCGGTAAGTATCCGGGAAAAACTATCTCCAATTTTGTCCAGGTCCTTCAAAGTTAAATCACATTCTTCCAGCTGGCCATTTTCTAAATTCTTCTGGATAATCTCTTTCACTAGGGTTTTTATTCTGGTTGCCGTAGGATTAGTTAAGCTTCTGGTTGCCGCTTCTAATGAATCAGCTAATAAAATAATTCCCGCTTCTTTAGTCTGGGGTTTTGGTCCGGAATAACGGTAATTCTCCTCGGCAACTGCATCATTAGCAGATCCATTTTCTTTTAAAGCTCTGTGAAAGAAATAGGTAATCAAGTTGGTTCCGTGGTGTTGGGCAATAATATCAATTATATCCTTAGGGAGTTTATTTTTTTTCGCCAATTCTAACCCCTCTTTAACATGAGAAGCAATTACTAAAGCGCTCAAACTGGGTTCCATCTCATCATGAATATTTTTATATGCTTCTTGATTCTCTGTAAAGAAATAAGGTCTTTTTATTTTACCTATATCATGATAAATAGCACCAACTCGAGCTAACAACCCATTACCCCCAATCTCTTCGGCAGCAGTCTCAGATAGATTTCCTACAACTATGCTGTGATGATAGGTACCGGGTGCTTCCAATATCATCTTCTTCAGTAAAGGCTGGTTAGGATTAGATAATTCCATCAGTTTAAAAGAGGTGGTAATATCGAAATAGCTTTCCAAGAAAGGTAGAATTCCGATAGTCAAAATGACTGCTAAAAAACCGTTCAACACTCCCCATAAATTATTTTGTAAAATTAGATAATAACCTTCATTATTGATTAAACCCAAAGCTGATATAGTAATGATATTAACTCCGGCAATAATTAACCCTGCACGGGTTAGGCTTGACCTTTGGGTGGCTTTCCTAATACTATATATAGCTACAATCCCGCTAATTACCGAGACTAAAATATAATTTAATCCGCCTCCCGGAATAAATCCTATTAACAAGCTTAACATCACGGTTAGCAATATGGCAATATTGGGACTTAAAGATATGGCAATTAACATTGAGGCAGAAGCAATGGGCATTAAATATCCTGATGCCTGACTTGCTATTTTAGCGAGCAAAACAACAAAAATAGAAATAATACCCAGCAATATCAATTTGTTTACATTTTCATAAATAGCAGAATAAAAGTAGCTTAAATATAAAAAGACCACTAAAAGGCAGATCGCAGTAATCATAATTATCCCTATAATGTTGGAAAAATTTATCTTGGGATTTTTTAGACCTAAAGCATTAAGAATGGCGATATCTTCCGAGGTTGCCACTTCTCCTTTTCTTATAATTATCTGCCCTTTTTGAATTGTTCTTATAACATCATCTACCGAAGCGATGGCTTCCTGACGTCTTTTTTCTGTATCTTCTTCATTTAGAAATAAACTTGGTAGAAGCAAAGAGGTAGCAATCTCGCTGGCAATCAGGGCATCATGATGATCAAGGGAAATCTCGCTAATCTCTCTAATTAATTGTTTTTTAGCATTTTCTAAATCATCTTTTTTAATCCCTTGTTCCATAATTTTTCTCACGAAACTTTTAATATCTACCCTTATTTTCTCTAAAGATAAATTATCCAGTTGGAGACAACCTGCTATGACCTGTTCATTAATATATAATCCTAAATCTTCATTTATTTCATTAGCCATTTCGTTTAACTCATCATCTGTCAATCTCCTATCGTTCTGCATTATAGGGGCAGTAGTATCTTTAGATGATTCATCTATTTTTTCCTGGTATTCTTTTATCTTTAAAAAGAGGCTATCTATTTCTTTTTCAGCATTTTCAATATTTGCTAAATTTAAATCATATACTTCTTTTATCGATTTGGCAGCTTTTTCTCTTAAATTTTGCGTTGCTTCTACATCTATAAATTCAAAATCACCCGGGGATAGAATATCTTTAGAACAGATTTGCCCTTCTTTCAAGAGAATTTTATCCGGGAAAAAATTAATAGACAAAACGAGGGTAATGGCGATTAACAAAATAAAAAATATAGATATTTTTTGTATTATATTTTTATCAATTAATTTTTTCTTTTTCATATTTTTACCTGACATTTTATCTCTACTTTTCCATTTATTCCATTTCTCATATAGTTTCACGAGGTTGAATCACTCCCTTTCCTGGTTCCGTAAATCTTCCCTTTCGTAAGCGCGAATAATCTCTTGAACCAATCTGTGTCTCACCACGTCCCGATCATTAAGATATACAAATTCGATACCTTTTATCTTTTTAAGTATCTTTTCCACTCTTTTTAATCCGGAATGTTCTTTAAGCGGTAAATCTATCTGAGTAATATCTCCATTAATTATCACTTTAGAACCAAAACCAAAGCGGGTTAAAAACATCTTCATCTGACCTAAAGTGGTATTCTGAGCATCGTCTAAGATAATAAAGGAATTATTTAAGGTTCTTCCTCTCATATAGGCTAAAGGGGCTATTTCTATTATCCCTCTTTCCATATACTTTTGGAATTTTTCGGAAGGCATCATTTCATACATTGCATCATATAAGGGGCGAAAATAGGGGTCTATCTTTTCCAATAAATCTCCGGGTAAATAACCTAAACTTTCCCCGGCTTCTACCGCCGGTCTAACCAAAATTATTCTATCTACTTCTTCATTCTTTAGGGCAGACAGAGCAATAGCTACTGCCAGGTAGGTCTTTCCCGTACCAGCAGGTCCGATAGCAAAGACAATATCATTCTTTCTAACCGCTTCTACATATTTCTGTTGACCTAAGGTTTTTGGCCTGATCTCTTTATCTTTCTTAAAAACGTGAATCACGTCTTTGTATAATAATTTCCAATCTACAGGCTGGTTACTCTGAGACATTTCAACATGGTATTTTACCTGTGCTACAGAAAGTGGATGCCCCTTCCTTATTATAGAGAGAAGTCCTTCAATTATTTTTACGGCTTTATCCGCATCACTCTTTGCCCCCGAAATAACTAACTTGCTATCATTTTGGGTTGATATTTTTATGGGAAAATACTGGTTGATAAATTTGATATTTTCATCATATTGTCCAAAAAGTTCTCTTAGCTCATCTTTATTATTAATTAATATGCTTTTACTTATATTTTTATCTTTTTCTATTATACTTCCCTGCTTTCGTAAAATATAGTAAAGGAACTAAAAGCGTAAAACGCAAAGCGCAAAACTATATTCATATATCGTATATAGTATATCGTATATAGTAAAGAAAATAGAAATTCAGAATCCAGAAGATAACGCAAAATAGTGGCAAGTAATATGTGTGCTCCAATAAGTAATGATTTGTATATTTCGGATTACAGGTTTTCTCTCTTTTTATCATTTAAATACGAGCGAAATACGCAATACGATATACAATATACGAAAAAAGGTTTTGAATTTTGAATTATGGTTTTTCGTTTTTTGCTTTAAGTTTTTAATTTAATTAGGGCAAATTTTATTAATCCAAAACTATACGCTAAACGCTATACGCTCTACGCTAGTTTTGTTCACTAACGACTAATTTATCTCAATCTTCTATATCTCTGAAAATCATAAGGTCTTAGAGCTCTGGGTGGAGCAATTATCTCTGATAATATTATTCCGTTGATTAGAATATTATCAGATAAATATATTTCCAATCCGCTTTCCCGGCCAGATGAAATTTCTTCCTCATCTTCTACTACCGACTTTTCAGTAAAAACCTCTTTCTCTTTATCCTCATCTTTGTCCTTATAAAATTCCATAACCTCGTCATCTATAATAATTTTATCCTTTTTTTCTATATTATCAACTTGTTTTATATTTCTTTTCTCCTCAGGCGACCCTGCCTCATCCTGGATTTCAGAAAATATAGAGATAACCTTATCTTCTTCTTTCCGCATTAAATTATAAGATCTTCTTTTCTGATTTACTATCCGGCTTAACAAACTTATTATAATATAGAAAATAAATATATATAAAACTAATGACATTGTTCATTCTATCCTTTTTAAGTAAAATAATATTATCTTACTTATTTTCTTTCTTCTTTGAGGTGTCAGAAATACTATCCCGCATGGAAGTATCAGCTGCAATATTTTTCAAATTATAATAATCCATTACTCCTAATTTACCTTTTCTTAGGGCTTCTGCCATTGCCTTCGGAACTTCTGCTTCTGCTTCTACCACCTTTGCTCTCATTTCCTGAACTCTGGCCTTCATTTCCTGTTCCTGAGCTACCGCTAATGCCCTTCTCTGTTCAGCCCTGGCTTGAGCAATCTTTTTATCAGCTTCTGCCTGATCAGTCTGTAATATTGCGCCAATATTTTTACCTACATCAACATCTGCAATATCGATAGATAATATCTCAAAGGCGGTCCCGGCATCTAAACCCTTTTTTAATACAGTCTTGGAAATATTATCCGGGTTTTCTAAAACTTTTTTATGAGTCTCTGATGAACCAATAGTAGTTACTATTCCTTCTCCTACTCTGGCTATAATTGTCTCCTCACCAGCTCCTCCCACCAGGCGTTCAATGTTAGCTCTTACGGTTACCCTGGCAGTTGCCATAACTTGAATGCCATTTTTAGCTACAGCTGCTACTATCGGAGTTTTTATTACTTTCGGATTTACACTCATCTGTACTGCTTCCAGGACATTTCTACCGGCTAAATCAATAGCGGTTGCTTTTTCAAAGGTTAAATTAAGACCTGCTCTCTCAGCAGCAATCAAGGAATCTACTACTCGGTCAACATCTCCCCCAGCCAAGAAATGTGCTTCTAATTTATCAATGGAAACGGTCAAGCCCGCTTTAGTGGCTTTTATTAAGGCGCTAACAATCTTGTGAGGCGGCACTCTTCTAAGTCTCATACCCACTAAAGTAAAAATTCCCACCTTTACTCCTGCAGCTATAGCTGAAATCCATAATCCTACCGGTATAAATTGAAAGAAAATATAGATTATAAAAATAACTACGATAATTGGAATCAACGGAACCAATAACTCAATCATTTTTTTACCTCCTTATTTGAAAAATAATGTTTTTTTAAAATAGACAGGCGAGACGCCTGTCCTATACAACTTTATAATTTCAACTTAACTTAGAAACATTGACTGCTTCGACTACTATCTTATTACCTTCAACGCTTATTATTTTGATTTTAGTATTAGAATCAACGTATTCTCCCCGTGTAAGGGCATTTAATTTTTTACCATTAACCTCTACTATGCCAGACGGATGTAAAGGTGTAATAGCTATACCCTCTTTTCCGGTTAATCGTTTTAAATCTTTTGTCCCTACTGTATATCCCAATTCCTTTTTCTGTTCTGTAGAAAGGACAAATTTTCTCCAGGTTCGAGTGGAAGGAATATATTTAATTAATAAGAAAAATCCTATTACGGATACGCCCAGGGCAATCAAGATAGAATAAGTCGCCTGGACAATATTCCCAAAAGTAAGAAATATGCTGGCTAAGATAGCTGCAATTCCACTTATTCCGGCCAGACCGGACCCGGGAATAAAAAATATTTCTGCCAAAAGCAAAAGAAGACCGATTACAAATAGGATAATTGTTTCAAATCCTGCTAAGCCGACAATTATATGTCCTCCAAAAAATAAAGACAGAGAAATTATTCCTATCGACCCGGCAATTCCCCAGCCTAAAGTCCAAAATTCAATTATTAGTCCTAAAAAACCTATAGACAATAATAGTGAACTTACTACAGGATTGGTAACAAATCGGCTTATATTCTCCGCCCAATTTGGGTAGATATATACTATCTTAGCATCTTTAAGATTTAGAAAATTTAAAACTTCTTCAATGTTTGAAGCAGTACCATCTACAAAATTTAATTTTATAGCCTGTTCAGCATTTAAAGTTAATATTTTATCTTTTTCTATTATACCTTTAATTTCTACATCTTTGTCAACCATGGCGGCTGCTATATCTTCCGAACGCCCTCTACTTAAAGCAGTAGAAGTAAATTCAGCTCTTAAGGCCGATACAGTCTTTTCGTCCGTAGGTTGCGGTTCTGCTGCACCGATACTGGCACTTTTATCCATTAGAATATATTTTGCTGATAGAGCGATTAGGGCTCCCGCAGACCAAGCTCTATTTTTAATATAGGCTACACTTGGTACATTCAAGTTAATTATTTGATCTCTTATCTGGACAGCAGCATCAACTCTTCCCCCAAAGGTATCAATTTCTAAAATAACCGCTTTCACCTTATTTGATACCGCTTCCTCTAAAGCTCGCTGTACATAAGACGATAAGCCTAAGTCAATTGTTCCTTTAATGGATACCAAATATACTTCATCTGTTTCGTTTGCGCAAGTGTTTAAATCAATTAAGCTAAAAATTACAAATAGAGCTATAATTATAAGAAATATCTTGTGCTTTCCATTTAAATTAGATTTTATTATCAAATAATTTACGCTCCTAGGTTAGTCGTTAGTGAATAGTGAATAGTCGTTAGCTTTAATGCAAGTTTCAAGTTACTCTACTAAGCTAAAAAGTTAAAGCGAAAAGCGAAAAACCATAATTCAAAACCCTTAACTAGTCGTTAGTTCATGAATAGTCGTTAGTCGTTAGTATAAATACAAAATACAGGTGTTTATAATTTACCAACTGACCTATTGATCAATTTACCAATTAATTAGTTGTTAGTATATAGTATAGCATAATAAACTAGTTAAATAGTTTAATTCTAATAGTTTATTAATCAATTAACTAAGTAACTAATCCACGAATCGAGATATATATTTAAATTATAAAATTATAAAAACAAAGAAAGACTCAAAATACTTACCAAGGCAAGCCTGAGTCTTTCGTTCTTAACATTAATTTTTTGAATTATCCAGTAAGTCCCGTACCATTTTATTAACTATTTTCCCATCTGCTTTCCCTTTTAATTGAGGGATAATTTCCTTCATGGCGGGACCAATGTCTTGTAGGCCTTTAAATCCAAATTTTATGATAGTTACTTTTACTATTTTCTCTACTTCTTCCTCAGATAATTGCTCAGGAAGATATTTCTTCACTATTTCAATCTCTTTTTTTGCCTTTTCAGCAAGTTCCGGTCTTTGACCTTTGGTAAAAATATCTAAAGATTCTTCTAACTTCTTTAAATTATTGGTTACTATCCCAATAACTTCATCTTCGGTTAGCTTGTCCTTCTTAGATATTTCAGCGTTTTTAATTGCTGCCCTAATCAATCGTAAAGTCGATAATTTTAGTTTTTCGTTCTCCTTTAATGCCTTTTTCATATCATTAAAAATAACTTCTTCTAACGATAACTGCTTTGACATTTAAAATCTACCTCTTTTTTTCAGTTTCCTCTGAGCAGCAAGCGCTTTCTTTTTCCTTCTCACGCTTGGTTTTTCATAATATTCATGACGCCGAAGATCGGATATTATTCCACTCTTCTGGCATTCCTTTTTAAATCTTCTAAGGGCGTGATCCATTTCTTCATTATCTTTAACTTTTATTTTGGCCATATTTACACCTCCCATCTTCTACATATTAGGTTAACAAAATGATACGTTATGGGCAAAATACAATAATATCATTCTGCTTATCAAATTTGATTACAAAACATCAAGTTGAAATTATTTGTAAACTATTTAAATAGACATCTTTCATATTATATAATACAACTGTATATTTTTCAAGAAATTTAACTAACAGAAATTAATCAATTCTTGAGTACAAAACTCCTATATTATTATATTAAACAAGTCTTATGTCAAGTTTTTTTGCTAATAACTTTTTTAATAATATTTTTTTATCTATCTTCCATTTTAAAAAATTCCCTACTATACCCCGGATACACAGGTTACTGTAAACTTTAGTGGGATAGTTTTAGAAAGAAAAAAGTAGTTATTACTTTTATTTTTCCTATCCTCTTTTTTCTCTTGTATCTTTTCTTTTTCTTTACGCGATACGCGATATGAATTAATTATTTGACAAAAACCCTCTACAATATTATATTATATACAAACTAGTCATTAGTGAATAGTGAATAGTCGTTAGTTTCAAATACAAGATGCAAGATAAACTAGTTACCTGGCTAGCTAGTTTAATACTGATAATTTATTAACCAATTAACCAACTAACCAGGTAACTAACTAACGAACTTATAACAATTAAATTAAAAGGAGATTTAAGATAAACTATGTTGCGAATATTAAGAAAAAATATGAAATTTGTAATAATTTTACTGGTTGCCTTTTTTGGCATTTCTATTTTTTATGGCTTAGGCCAATACAGGTCCAGCCAGAGGCAAACCTACTATATTGCCGAAGTAAATGAATCGGGCATTACCTCTGACCAGCTGCAAAGCACTTTTTTAAACGCTATCTCTCAATATGATGATGCTGTTCTTTCCAGCTTAGACCAATCCGCAATTGTTTCTTTTAAAAAGAATATATTAAGCCAACTAATTGACTATGAACTTTTATACCAGCAAGCTCAAACAGAAAAAGTTAAAATTTCTAATGATGAGATTGATTTAGAAATTGACGGGATTAAGGATAATTTCTCTTCTCCTGAAGAATTCAATGAAGCCTTAAAAGCAAATAATATTACCATCGTTCAACTCAAAGAGGATATAAAAAGACAATTAATGATAAATTCTATTTTAGAAGAAACCAGGAACCAGATAAGCATTAGTGATGAGGAATTATTAGAATATTACAATGAAAATAAGGATAGTTTCCTTGAACCCGAGCAAGTTCACGCACGCCATATATTGGTTGAAACTGAAGAAGAAGCAAATAATCTTCTTCTACAGCTCAAAGAAGGTCTTACCAATTTTGCAGAATTGGCCAAAGAAAAATCTATAGGACCCTCTGCCCCAAACGGCGGAGATCTGGAATTTTTCGCCAGAGGTCAGATGGTAAAAGAATTTGAAGATGCTGCTTTCTCGCTGGAACCGAGTGAGATTAGCGGAGTAGTACAAACACAGTTTGGATACCATATTATTAAATGTGAAGAGAGGAAAGAAGAATATTCTCCTACCTTTGAAGAAGCGAAAGAACGAATTAGTAATACTCTGATATACCAAAGAGAAAACGAATCAATAGCAGCACTTATCTCAAAATTAAAAGAAGAAGCTGTTATTGTTTACAATTATGATTTTGACGCCGAAATTGAATCGTTAAAATCTTCCGCAGAAGAGAGCCAACCATCAGACTCTACTGAGCAAGAAACTTCGGAAGAGACAGTTTCAGAAGAGGCAACCGAAACCGAAGAGGTTAAGGACACTTCCAAGGATAATTAAAATGCACCAGGGGACGGTCCTTTGTCATTTTTTCTATTTCCTGCAAGGGGCGGATGAATCCGCCCCTTGCTAATTCCTCATCGAGTTCGGGATTACTTCTGGACTGCAAGCATATCCCATTTAGATAATATTATCTTTACAAACTCAATTTGCTCTTCTATTCGGAAAGATAAGGGTAATTTTCTGCAGGTTTCAAAAGTTAAAGCGAGAATACCAAGCTGATGATGGGCACAATAAGCAGTACTGCCTTTGACCGGGTCCACTAAAACCTGATATCTATTGCCATCTTCGATAATCCCCTGGTTCATCTTCTCAACCAGAAAGGAGCTCAGCTCAAATAAGTAATCATCATTAGAATCTATAACTACAGTCTGGCCATAATTTTTAGGGTTCTTCCTGTAAAATTCTATCGACTCGTGTAAATCAACCAATAAACCGATATCATATCTTTTCATCAGGCTAAATATTTCATAAGCTAATTTTTCTACAGAATTCCCCTGGGGATTCCCGGGATAAACTCTGTTTAAATTAATTTCCGGGGGGAAACACCTTACATTTTCTTCACAGGCCAAAATATTTGCTTTCGGTATAATTATCAAAGTTCCCTTTTCAATCTCTATATTCTCTTTTAAGTATTCGGCAGCTTCGATACCGGCTTTTTCATTCCCGTGTATTCCGGCTACAATCATTATGGTCGGTTCTTTATAATCAGTCTTAATTATATAGACAGGGGTTTCATAATCCGTCCCGGCACATATATATTCTACAGAAGTTGTTTGCAGTAAAGCAGTTTGGGGGAAACAAAAAAATAATAATATCAATATGATGAATATTACTTTAAAAAAATGTGTTGGGGGACGGTTATTTGTCATGTTTTTTATTTCCTGTAGGAGTCGAATTTATTTGATCCGGGTTATTTAATAATTTTAAGAGCGGGTTCGATAAATCGAACCCCTACCTCCTGCTAATATTCTTCTGACTCCTGAATTCTGGCTCCTGGCTTCTACTTTCTTCACGATATACGATATACGATATACTAATTTTCTTTAATAATCATCGGTACACTCTTGTAAGTATCTTCCGCTAAAAACTCTATCATTTCCTCTCCGTCTTTTCTAACAATTCGGTAAGTTTTTATCTGATAGCCCGGTACCCCTTCTTGGTCAACTATCTCCTGGCCAGCCTCTAACTTGGAATCTTTCTCTCTAATTACCTGATAATCAATTACCTTTTTATCTTTGCTAATAATTTCTACTTCTGCTTTATCCTCATTCCCGCCAAAGATACTAACCTGTATTGTGTCTCTAAAAACTTTTGAGAAAATTACTATCGCATAATCCGAATTGTTTTTAAATTTTAAATCTTTAAAGCCGTAAAATATAGCCGCATCCTGCCCCAGGGGAACGTATTTGGTTGCCTCTCCATATACTGAATGATTATATCTCTCTACGATTGGTAGATTAGCCAAAAGAACCGCATTATATAAAGTGCTTGATACCTGACAGATACCGCCTCCATAACCATTTACAAATACACCATTAGCAATTATAGTGCCTTCCTTATACCCGTCTACTTTTTCAGCAGGGCCTACATATTTATTAAAAGAAAAAGTTTCTTGTGGTTTTATTAATATACCGTTTATCGCCTTAGAAGCTAATCTTATATTATATATGGTATTCTCTTCTTTATTTTCTAATGAGGTGGAGTATGTTCCCAATTCTTCGTGGATAGCCAATTCTGTTAATATATTTTGAGTAGTGATTTTGGGGTCAGTAATATTCACCGGTAGATTAGTAATATATTTTTCCTCATCTAAACATTTTAATGATTCAGTAATCTCTTCCTTGAATCTTTCTAAATCGAGTCTTACCCCTACCCTGCTTTCAATAATTCTATCACCATCCACGCAAGCATCACTGGGCAGGCGGTTTACCTGAGAGCTTATCTTGTTTTGAAAATCTTCAAACTTCTGCGTATTGAACTCAGCCTGGAAAGGTACTTCGTACCCTTTTCTCCAAACTATAATTCTGTCTTTTATCCGTGTAAAAATGTTTCCGGTGCGGGCAATGCTATAGGTTTTCGCAACAACCCGATCTAAATCGATAAAAGCGTCAAACTCTTTATGAGGAATAAATTTAAATTCTCTATCTTCAAATACTAATACACGGGAAGAATCAATCATCTTTGTAGCAATGGGCTGAAGAATCTCCAGGGCATCTTCTTTCCTTTGCCCATCCAATTCAACACCAAAAACATATACTCCAGGGAGTATTTTATTTCTATTTTTATATATATCAAAGGCATCAACTAAACTTACCGCAACAATTATTATTAGCAAAGATAACAATAATTTTCTTATCTTATCGCTCTTTTTCTTCTTTGAATAATATTTCAATAAATTGCACTCCTTTTATTTTTGTTATTTTCTTATTTCTTACATATTTTCACTATGTTAGTGTAAACTTTTCTTCTTTTTTCTTTATCACCTGTGGGCACGATGCATCGTGCCCCTACCTCTGAATCCTAGCTTTCTTCACGCGATACGTGATACTTTTACTATAAATTACTATAAATTAGTTGATAATTTAGCAATATTTAGGTATAATATCTGAGACAAAATAATTGCGGGAATAGCTCAGGTGGTAGAGCGTTGGCTTCCCAAGCCAAAGGTCGCGGGTTCGAACCCCGTTTCCCGCTCCTTTTTTTATTACTACCAACCATATTTGCCCACCAAGGGGACAAAAACACATCCACCATAATTTGATATTTTTAATTTACCTTTTTCTTTAATCCCCAGCAGGAGGTCCTGGGAAAAAGAATTGCCTACGGGAATTACTATTCTTCCCTTTTCATTTAATTGATCTATTAAACTTCTCGGTATTTCCGGAGCCCCCGCAGTGACTATAATGCCATCATAAGGAGAATATTTCTCCAAGCCCTTGCTCCCGTCTCCTACGATTACCTTAACGTTTTTTATTTCTAATCCTTTAAATATTTTTTCCGCTCTATCTGCCAGGGCACTAAAGCGTTCTAAAGTATAAACCGTTTTAGCTAATTTAGACAAAATCGCCGCCTGATAACCCGAACCGGTTCCCACTTCCAAAACAGTTTCCGAACCTTTAAGAGAAAGACACTGAGTCATTAAGGCAACCATAAAAGGTTGAGAGATGGTCTGCCCCATCCCTATGGGTAAAGGGCAATCCAGATAGGCATTATCTTTTTCTCCCTCTAAGACAAATTTTTCCCGGGGGATACTGCTCATAGCCGAAAGAACCCTTTCGTCTCTGATGCCTCTTCCCTTTATCTGATACCTTATCATCTCTTCCCGTGCTTTTTCAAAATCCATAAAAACCACTTCTTTTTTTATTAGTATCCTCTGTTTATGTCTAACCGGCGAAAAAATGCTCTACAACGTTATTACCCCTTATCGTTTCTACTATAACAAAAATGAGCATAGCTATCAGGAATCCGAGTAACATACGAAAAAAAAAGATCGCTCCCCTGGCTTTCGGGTCATCAGTATTGTACAGCCTTATTATAAATCTGGAAAGCACTAAAATTATAAAAACCATAATTAAAATTAAATATATCTGGTCATTCATCTCTTTAATTTCTCCGAATTATAATCTTTCTATTTAAAATTCCATTTTTTTACCCAATCTTTGACTTTAGGCATCATCTGGTAACTGGTTAAATCTAAAGAAAGGGGAGTTATAGACACCTTATTATTATAAATTGCCTCAAAATCAGTATCGGGTTCTATCTTTCCTTCAGGCAGCTCTCCTCCCAGCCAATAATGGGTAGTCCCCTGAGGGTCATGTATTATATTCACTTCATCCTGATATACTCTTTTCCCGTGTCTGGTTATCTCTACCCCTTTAATTTCTTCATAATCAATATTAGGAAAATTAACATTTAAGACTAAATTTGAGGGTAAATTGTTTTTCATCAGATTGGAAACTATTTTTTTAGTAAATAAGGCTGCCGATTCAAATTTAAAATCTTCAAAGCCGGCTATAGAAAGAGCTAAAGATGGAACATTCCTCATCGCTCCCTCTACTGCTGCCGAAACTGTGCCCGAATAGAAAATATCATCTCCCAGATTCGGCCCCCGGTTAATTCCCGATACTATCAGATCAGGCTTTTCGTCTTTCATAATTTCCAGTAAACCAATAATAACACAATCCGCCGGCGTGCCGTCTAAGGAAAATCCCCAGAAATCACCGTTTATCTTTACTTTCCTGATTCTCAGAGGTTTACGCAGAGTCATAGCATGGCCTATAGTGCTTCTTTCCCTATCGGGAGCAATTACCGTAATCTCTGCAATATTATCCAACTGCTTTTTTAAAATTTGAATCCCTTCCGAATATATTCCATCATCATTAGTTAAAAGTATTTTCATAATTTAATTATTCTCATTTCTCCTTTTCAATATTTCGTCGGCTACTATAATCCCCGAGGTAGAAGCCTGAATAAGTCCACGGGTTATACCGGCGCCGTCACCTGCAGCAAATAGGTTGGCAACTTTTGTCTCCAAACAGCTGGAAAGTTCTAAGCGTGAAGAATAAAATTTTACTTCTACTCCATACAACAGAGTATGTTTGGAATAGACCCCGGGTGCAATTTTATCCATAGCTTTTAGCATTTCCAGGATATCGGAAAGTAATCTATAAGGCAGGACAAAGCTTAAGTCCCCCGGAGTAGCTTCTTTTAAAGTGGGATTGACTATAGAGTGTGTGAGCCTGTCCGGTGTGGATCTCCTGCCTAACTCCAAATCTCCCAATCTTTGCACAATAACCCCTCCGCTTAAAATATTAGCCAGATGGGCAATGTATTTTCCGTAGGCAATCGGTTCTTTAAAAGGTTCGGTAAAATTAGTACTTACCAATACGGCAAAATTAGTATTATCCGTCCGGTGTTCCTGATAGCTGTGCCCATTTACCGAAGTGATACCGTCATTAAATTCAGTTACCACTTCACCATAAGGACACATACAGAAAGTACGAACTTTATCATCAAACATCTGAGTATAATAGACTAATTTTGACTCGTATATCGCATCGGTTAAGCGCTTCATGACAACAGCCGGAACCTCAACTCTTACTCCGACATCTACCGGATTATTAGCTATTTTTATATCCAAAGCTTCTGCCTGCTTTTTCAGCCATTCAGAACCAGCCCTCCCCGGCATAGCTACTATATATTTTCCTTTTATTATTTCGCTTTTTTCCGTCTCGATTCCTATTGCTCTTCCTTTGTCCACCAATATCTTTTTAACCCTGGTGCCGGTCTTAATATCAATTTTAGTCCTCAAATAATCCTGCATCTTCTTTAATATTTCTACGCATTTTTCTGTCCCCAAATGCCTGATCCTGGTAGGTATCAATTTCAATTTTGCCAAAGAAGCTTCTTTCTTGAGAATATCTATCTCTTCTTCATCTGTGCCGTAAACAGTTTTATCTGCTCCGAATTCGAGGTAAATATCATCAGCATATTCAATTAATTCAGCTACCCTATCTTTATCAATATAATTATCTAACTGTCCTCCGATTTCGGTAGATAAATTTAATTTACCGTCACTAAAGGCGCCAGCTCCTCCCCATCCGGAGATTATTGCACAGGGAGAACAATGAAAACAACCGCCGTTTTTACTTCTCATCAGGCACTCTCTCTTTTCAATTTCTTTCCCTTTTTCTAATATCAACACTGAAACATTATTTTTCCTGGTCAGCTCAAGAGCGGTAAAAATCCCGGCCGGCCCCGCACCAATAATGATAACATCATACACTTTCTTCTTCATATCGTTTCACCTTTAAATTATTTTTTCCATACGTATTAATTTTATAGTATTTCTATAGATAAGACAACTAAAAAATAACAATTTTAATGTAAATGGGGTCAGATCTTCACATTTGACATAAATTGCCTGCTTATTTTGTTTTAGATTATTTATGTCAAATGTGAAGATCTGACCCCATTATTATTACTTTCTAAATTGTATCTCCGGACACTTTCCGCTATTAGGTAACCTTGCTGCTATCTTACTCTAAAACTTTAAACATTCTAAAGAACTCAAAAGTTTCTTTATTAATTATTATAGATGGTGTCCTCCATTTTATAATATAGCCAAGTCTCTCATATAATCTAACCGCTCTCTTGTTACTTGTCTCCATGTCCAAAACGATGTTGAGCTCGTAAGGACCGATCTCATATCACATTTACTGTAAGAAATTAAATTTTGCACCTTTGTACTTAAATAATGCTTTACAGGCATCTACAACCATTGAATCATAAAGAGTTCCTTTATTCTTAGTTAGCTCTTTTAAGGCTTCCTTTATACTATGACTAGGCCTATAAGCCCTATAAGAACTCATTGCCTCAATAACATCAGCTACACATAATATTTTTGCCTCAATTAAAATTTCATCGCCTTTTAATCCATTTGGATATCCGGAACCATTTACCTTCTCATGATGTTGTAGTACAATTTCAGCAACTGGCCAAGGAAAATCAATCTCTTTTAAAATATTATGCCCGGTTAAAGGATGTTCTGTCATTAAATCATGACCTAATTCAGTCAAACCACTTGGTTTACTTAAAATCTCTATAGGCATACCTATTTTTCCGATATCATGAACCAATGATGCAACCTTCAACCCTTCAATTTTATCTTTAGGTAATTTCATCTCTTTTGCTATAGCTGTAGCAAGCTGAGAGACTCTTTTTTGATGACCAGCGGAATATGGATCTTTTTTTTCAACAACTTTGGCCATAGTATAAACAGTATCCTCCATAATTTGCTGTAATTTTTGGTAATTCTCTTGGAGTTCTCGTTCAACTTTACTTTTTGTAGTAACATCCTCTCCAGAGCTTAATATTCCCTGAAATCCACCCCTTTCATCTTTTAATGCAGTGTTATACCAACTAATAATTTTTTCTTCTCCATTTATAGTTAAAATTGGACTTTCGAAATGTTCATAAGAAATAGTTTGCTTAGATCTAAGTTTCGCTAAAATATCATTCATTTTGTTTTGTAGTCTTTCCGGAACAAAATTATCAATCCAATTTTTTCCCAAAATCTCCTCTTTTGCATATCCTAAAACTTCACAACCCCTGTTATTGATTAGACTTACTTTACCATCTCTATCGATAATCTTTAATATAATACCTGCTACATCAATATATTTCTGTAATTTGTTTTTTTCTTTCTCTATCATTTCTTCTTCTAACTTGCGCACAGTTATATTTCTTAAATGTATTTGAATTCCAACTATCTTTTCATCCTTAATTATGGTAGAGCCGTTAACTTCGACTATCGCTTTCCCCCTATCTTTTTTATTTATTTCAAGATTTACACCCTCAATTTCCTTGCCCTGAATTAAAGTATTACAAACTCCTTCTACTTTTTTATTCATCTTTTCCGGGAAAAGGATTTGAAAGTGCTTGTTAACTATTTCCTCAGGCTTATATCCCAGCATTCTCTCTATCGAAGGAGAAACATAGCTGCATATTCCTTTTTCATCAGAAACAATAATTATGTCAAAACTTCTTTCGGCAATAATTCTGAATTTTTCCTCTGATTCTTTTATATCTTTATCTCTTTCTTTTTGATCTGTAATATCGAATAAAACACCAACTACGCCTATAACCTTACCATTTGCATCTTTATAAGGCATTTTATCACTTCTAACCCATATCATACCATTTGGGGTTTCCAGAGATTCTTCAATCCCATATTTTGATGTTTCAGATTCAATTATTTTCACATTATCAGCATAAATTTTATCAGAAATCTTTTCAGAGTATAAATCGTATAGATATTTCCCTTTTATATCATCGGGGGATTTATTAAATAAATCAGCAAAAAATTTATTAACTATAATAAATTTTCCTTCTCCATCTAACCAATATATCATAGCTGGAGCATTATTTAATAATATATCTTTTTCATAACCCTCTCTCTGTAATTTCGCCTCTGCCCATTTATGCATATCTTCGCTTACTTCTAATTTTGCAATATTTTTCTTCATTTCATCCAACTCTTTTATAAGTTGTTCTTTGGCAATACTCTCATCTTCCATTCCATTACCTCCTATAAAAAATATTTTTAAAATAGTTAATAAAACTATCAGAACATCTTTTTTTCGGTTTCTATACTGAAATTATTTAGATTATTTTTTTACAATTTAACCTTTATATTTATAGTATACGACAAATATCTTAAAAATCCTTCTTTTTCCAACAAAAAAAGTCCTTCAATATAATTTCTAAAAGGCTGGCAATTTTTTTGGCTCTGTTATTGCAATTATTCTGTTGTTCTTATTAATTTGCAAAACTTAAGGGAGTTAGGGGGGGAGGAGGAGAGTTCCAAGCGCGCTCAATTTTTTTTATCAAGCATCTTTCCTCTTGTGATGGAAATAGATTTTACAACTAATTCTATTCTTTTTACAGAATTCTTTTATTTTACTTTCTTCAATATTCCAGTAATTACTATTTTTTGAGTAGATTTTTTGGTATTTTTCAACAAGTTCTGGTTTGTTCTTTCGTAAAAAATTAAATATTTCACCTTTGATAGAGGGGTAAAGATTTAGGTTTTCAAACCAATATTCATTCACAAAAGATTTGGTTTTGTCGATTATCTTTTCCCAATCTGTTATTTGGGGAAAGATCGGAGAGATAAAAAGGGCTGTGGGAATTTTCGCTTTATGAAGCTCTTTCAAAGCATTTATTTTTTGTTCCGTTGTAGATGATAGAAGCTCTATTTGTTTCCTTAGTTTTTCGCCTGTAACCGAAAAAGAAAGAGTTACCGTACAATTTTTAAATTGCTTAAATAAATCAATATCTCTAACTACCAAATCAGACTTGGTAATCAAATCTAAACGTGGTTGAAGTGGTATAAGTCTTTCAAGAATTTTTCTGGTGATTTTATATTTTCCCTCAATTGGTTGGTATGGATCGGTAACAGAACTAATGGTTATGGATTTCCCCTTGTAACTATTTGTATCTTTTGGAATCAAATCAGGGGCATTAATCTTTACATCAACAAAAAAACCCCATGGTTCGGTATGACCCGTAAATCTTTTCATAAATCTTGCATAACAATATTTACAGCCATGCATACATCCAACATAAGGGTTTATAACAAAATCTGCGTCCGGTAAATTTGATTTTACAATAATTGATTTTGTCTTAATTTCTTTAATTTTCATCATGTCTACACCATTTCAGATTTATTATATAAAGCTTCTCAAAAGTATGCAGGGTTTTGGGGTCAGGCTTCACAACTTCACATTTTTATCAATCTCCATATCAGATTTGATTATGAAGTCGTTTTCCTTATATCTTCCACTTAATACATTAGTTACCGTTGAACTTCCGATTTCATTGTGAACTTGTGAAGATCTCATTATCTTATGCGTAGCTGTCTTAACACTTATGCAATACCCATATATTCGGTTCAATATATTCACCTAAATCATTTTCTAAATCGATATTTACAGGATTTAAAGCACCTTGAATAATATATTTTTTACTTTCGCCGAAATGCATACCTGTCCACCTTTTCCAATCAGAAACAGTTCCCCTAACTATCATAGACGGATTTGCCACTTTTAAAATTTCACCACCAATTTTTATGTGAACTCTTAACCAGGGATCGAATGGTAAATTATTCTTTTCCCAATTTATGTAATTATCCATGGAAATTGTCGGATACTGTGATTTTAGAGTTGGCCTAACCGGAAGAATAAGATTAGAATAATCATAAGATTTAGCGAGTTTTTTTAAGTTATTTATAATCTTAGAACTAATTCCTTTTCCCAGATGTTCTTTTGATATTACTACTGCCAATCCGCACAGCGTATTAGGCTTTTCATTTTCTTCAATTATAATTTCTATCGCTTCATCAAAACCAGAAGGTAAACTATCAATACTACCATTCCAATAAATAGGAGCAGAATTGGCAACTCCAACATATTCACTATTAATTCTGAACAACAGCTGATATTCGGGATATACTTGATAAAGCCTTTGCCAATATTTTTTTACCCATGAATCTTCACTCAAAAAAAATGGCCAGGGTTCACTATGAAGTTTGTTAATCACATCCACCAGCTTCTTATTGTCAGATAATTTTTCTACAATCACTTAAATACCTCCTTCAAGACTATTAAGTCTAATATTCCATGTGTTTCCGACTTTGGCATCCCGTCAGGCTTGGCACAAAGATTGCTCATTATGTCTCTTTATTTGATAATATAGACCACAAAGCATATGCTACATGTGGATTAACTTTTTTTTCTACCATAAAATCCTCTCCTGTTCTCTAAAAGCTATAAAACATGTCCAGAATGTCACCTAATGATTATGTCACGGTGCATTATCTTTCATATAACTGTCTTATATATTTTTCTATTTCAAAAATAGAATCATTTGGATATTTAACCTTCATTTTCATTGTCAATTCATATGCAAGCCTTTTAAATAACTCGATCATTCCAAACAAACTATACCATGTATCGCTTTTATCGTATTTTGAAAAGCACTTCTTGAAGGATTCTTTAATATCTATATCTACTTGGGTTTCGAGGTTTTTGCCTTGCGAATGAATTTTGTTGTTGTTCCAATCATATTTACTCGACTCATTCCATAATATAATTTGAAGCATAAACCCTTTTATAGGACCATTTTCTAATATTTTCCCAAACCATAATCTATCTCTTTTTAGATACTTTGCAACACTGCATGCTTCAAACCAGAAATTGTATATTGTTGTCAATAATTCATCTTCTGTTGGTCGGGTTATTATAAAACCATCGTAATCAGGCAATATAATATTATCAGTAATCTTGTCCTTATCGAGAAGTACCTTATAACCGTTTCTATAGGACTCTGGTAGAATCCTATTTTCTATAATTTTATACAATACATTGATAGGCCAGAAGGAAAAATCAACACGGTGATTATTTTTATATAAAACTAACCGAGTAGGAATTTCTATATTCTTATAGAAAAACTTTTCTTTCTGATAAACCAATACTTGATCAAAATTATTTATCCAACTGTTATCTGAAGTATACTTATCAGGATTAACTACAAAAACATTTAAATCATAATCCGACAGCTCATCAGTTGGTGAATTTGATGCTCGTGATCCTTCAAGGATAAGAGTTCGAATTTCAGATTCATTTTTAGCCCAGTTTACTATTTTATTTAATATGCTATGATTCACATTTTTTCACTCCCTTGCACTTCGATTTTGCCTAACGTTTCGGGTATTTCCGACATAGCCGTCTCGCATCCCTTGATATCTACTATTGGCACACCTATCATCCAAGCCCTACTTTGTCTTTGACAATAGTCAAAGTTTTCTCCGCAATGGATCGAACTTTAGAAGCTCCCCCAGCTAACCAGTAATCAATACGGGTTGGATCAGCCGTTAATTCTCGATAACGAGACTGGAGAGGACCTAGACCTTCAATGATTACTTCCGCTAGTTCTCGCTTGAAATCCCCATAACCCTTCCCTTCAAATTGAGCCTCTATATCAGGCCTACTGCGTCCTGTGAAGAGCTCATATATGACTAGCAAGTTATAAATTCCAGGACGACTCTTGTCAAAACGAACCTCCCGTAGAGAGTCGGTAGTTGCTTTCATAATCTTTGAACGAATGGCATCTGGTGAATCAAGCAAATAAATTGCATGACCCGGCTTCTTTTCACTCTTGCTCATTTTCCTGGTGGGGTCGTCCAGTCCCATAATACGAGCACCTATCTTGGAGATTGCTGGCTCCGGCAGCTTGAAAGTCTCACCATAGATTGAATTGAATCGTTGTGCAACATCCCGTGTAAGCTCCACGTGTTGTTTTTGGTCTTCACCAACTGGCACGAAATCCGCTTCGTAGAGCAGGATATCTGCAGCCATAAGCGCAGGGTAATCAAAAAGACCAACACTAACCTGCTCTTTCTGCTTTTGTGATTTTTCCTTGAATTGTGTCATACGCTGCATCCATCCCATAGGCATGAAGCAATTCAGAATCCAAGCCAATTCAGCATGAGCACCAATATGAGATTGGACGAAGACAGCGGACAGTTTGGGATCTATTCCAGCAGCAAAGAGAATACCTGCTACTTCTCTTATCTTTGATTTTAGAATTTTAGGTTCTTGATAAATGGTGATAGCATGTAGATCAACAATACAAAAGATATTTTCTAATTCGGCCTGTGATTCTACCCAATACCGAATTGCACCCAGATAGTTTCCGATATGGATATTACCTGATGGCTGGATACCAGAGAATACTCGCTTTTTCATCGCCCTTCCTTTCATTCTCCCTTATTGGTTAATCTTAATTGTATTTTTAATAAAATTGTCATTTTTTAAATTTGGAGTTCGGAATTTCATATAACGTTTCCCTTGATTACCCCCTAAGACCTCACCTAAAGTGATAAAGTCATGCATTATACCTTCACTTATTGTGGTGAGGAAACCTATCAATATTTACTGCACTTCCTACATTTTAGCACATAGAGAGCAGGATTCATTAAGTATCTATCTTTTGTAACCTTTCATATACGACGAACTAATATCAACGGACGTTCAATTTTTTTTGCTCTTTCAATTGGCTCATTAATATCCCAATTGTTCCACCAACCTACGAATTCAAATTTCTTAGTTTTTTCAATTAGCAGCAAGAATTCCTGTGGGTATATGGCTCTTTTGATGTCTTTCCCAACAATGTTGAGTTTTTCCCCGTGATCATTTACTTCAAGGGTAATAGTTTCTTCAAAAGTTTGCTCAACACGATTAGCCAACTCCCATGAAACTGTAGTCTTGACTTGGATACTGTCACGCTCGATCTCCCAGCTATCTCCTTTTGATTTTAGTGGATCATATTGAATACACCAATCAAGTAAGTAAAGGCCGCCTTTCTTCGATGCTTGGGCGACAGAGTCGAAATGGGTTATCAGTTCAGAAGTGCTCGTTACATACAAAGAACCAAGAGTTACGTAGACAAAATCGACTAACATATCAAGAGAGAAATCTACCATATTTCCATGAATGAGATTTACCTCCGCACTAATTCGTGAAGCTTTTTGCCTGCTGTACTCCAGCATAGCTTTGCTTAAGTCAAGACCGTTATATTGGTAGCTTCTTTTGACGAGTTCTTCCATATGTGGGCTATTTCCACATCCCACTTCCAAAACTGATTTTACAGGGATCTGCGAAAAACGTTTGAAGCATTCCTCAAAGACATCAACTTCAGCAGGAATATCTCGAAAGGAAAAAGCTATTTCATAATATTTTGGATTGTCGTACAAATTAGACATATTTCTCTCCTCCTAGTTGACCGGAATTTTGCACAACGTTTTTGGGATTCCCAAAGTCAAATTCAAATCTTGCTTTAATATCTTTTTTGATTCTGGGAATCCCATGTTAGGCGAAGTTTTTAATTGATTTCATTACCTTCTGAGCTACACCTGTTAGAGACAATCCTTCATCTATAATTTTTAAAATATCAAAATTAATATACCTTCTGATTTTAGCGTTTTATTAACTGACATTAACGCTAAATTAACATCATCATTCTTCGTCATATATGCAAAACTTCTTCCAGTGATTATAATGGCGTCATATTTCTTCGTGAAATTTAAGTTTCTCATATCTCCTTGAATAAAATCTCCACTTGGATTGAATTCCCGTGCAATTTGAAGCATTTCATCATATAAATCCAAACCCGTATACGAATAATTTGCATCTTTAAAATACTTACACAAATTTCCATTACCACAGCCAATTTCTAAAATTAAGTTACAGCCATATTCTTTCAATAAAGTATCATAAAATAAAAATTCCTTTTCATAATTAAAAATTGATTGATACATTTCATGGTATATTCTTGCTAAATCCGAATATAATTTTGACATTCTAATCGATCCTTTGAACATTTTTAAATTTCGTATAACGTCCCGCGAACATGCGAAGTCGGCTGAAGGCCAATTTGGGTGGGGCAAAGATGAACCGCATACCCGCCGTTAGGCGACATGCCATATTTTTAAATAATTATCTCTTTTCCACATTTATTACACTTGTAATGATAAAAGTGTACTGTGCCATGACATGAAGGACATGACCATCTTTTTTTCTGATATTTAAAATAATCATCTATTCCTAGTTCACTTAATTTTTTAAAATTCTCTGGGATTTCATGTCTATACTTATATTTCGTTTCTCCAGGATGAGAGTGAAGTAGTTTTTTATTTATTATATCACATGGGAAATGCGTGCAATAACCACAAAAATTTATCTTTTCTTTTTTATAGCAACAATTTCTAATTTTACAATTCCATTTACTTGTCCTATTTTGTTCTTTACTTTCTGAAGCACATCCTAGACAAGTTTTGTTAAAAGATGGACATGCCCCACAAAAAACACCACAAGGCGCTAATTCATTTGACACATGTTTCATAATTTTCCCCTTCACATTGAAATATTTGCATGTCGACTAATGTCTTGCGAATAAAAGAATTTGCCAAAGACAATTTGGGGAAATCTTTGATTTCCCTTTTATCCGCTGCTAGGCAAATTTACCCCTATTCTTATCATCACAAATCCATTTCGAAAAACATGCCACGCTCTGTAAAACCATATTGTCTGTAGAATCCTCTCGCTTTTATATTTGTCTTCTCAGTGCTAACCTCAACTTCACAGCATCCGAGTTGACGGCTCTTTTCAATAGCACTTGATAGCAATTGCTTGCCAATGCCCTTACCACGATAACTTTTAGCGATAATAAGCTCGTCAATTAACCCAGAAAGACCACGATGCAAAATTGTCTTACGAGTCGTAAAACTGACAAACCCGACTACCACTCCCTCTATCTCTGCCACCAGAATATGAGAGTTAACTTCGTTTAAAAGATTTCGACAGTTCTCAGCAATCAGTTTAATGTCAATACCTTCTGTGTTTCCCATAGCTTCGATGAGTTCAAGCGTCAACTTCCCAATTGTTAACAGGTCGGATTCCCTTGCTTCTCTGATGATAATATCAGTCATATCAACCCTCCTATCGAGCAATTTCGATTAATGTTTTAGGTATTTGTGAGATGCGAGTGCAAGCGAGTATTTGGATAAGCGAAGCAAAGTTGTCAACTCGCTGTTATTCGTAGTAGCAGCCATTTTTACTTATTCCATATCCACATTCCCCATGAATCGGTAATTTCTTTGGGAAAGTCAGAAAGTATCCCTTGCTCAATTAAAGAATCTGTTACATAAGAATAACCAATATGAAATAACATACAGAATACATCTTTCAATGAACAATTTGCAAAACTTAGTTCATTCAGTTTTATCTTTTCTATGCTTGAACTAAATACTTGAGCCAATTCTTCTGAAGTGGAAGAATACAATTTTTCAATCTTCTCCATTACCGATGGATTAAAAACAGGTATAGTTAAACTATTTATATTTTCAAAACTTCGCCTCATTTCTGGCATCCAAATTACAGAAAATAATTTATTTTGGGGAATTTCATAAGTATTAACTCCAAAATAATTCTTGCTTATAGCTATTTTTTCTCCCCATAAAAAATATTTTCCGCTGTTTTCTCGAGAGGGAGGTCGTCCAAGTATTCCATCTTCCAACTTTTCTAATGTTCCCGCATCTTAAGTGTATGCACAGAGTAAAATAGTAAAAATATATTCCTCCGGAATTTTTTCTCCATCTGAAATAAAACGAGCCAGTGAATAATATTCTTCTTTATGTTTATTAATAACTTTTAAGTACTCCTTTTCAACCTTGGTTAACCATTTTTCAATTTTTTTATAATCTGGTTCTGTAAAAAGAGGTATTTTGGGATTAACAAAATTATCTTTAACTTCAACAAAAGCAACTTTCTCCCACTTGTAAATAATATCACGGTCAGATCCATTTAATTTTTTCAAATTAATTCCCTCAGGATAAATTCTTTCGTATAAAGTATAAAAATCTTCACTGAGAAAGAATTTTCGCCAGTTACCTGAGCCTGCCATATGAAAACTAATTTCCGACATATAACCCCTCCCTAAAAAAATTCAGGCTGCTATTGTGTGTATAACGTCTGAGCATTTACGAACTTGCAAAGCAAGTTAGGTGGAGTGAAACGAACCCGTAAATGCTTTGTTAGATAATGTCATCCAAAAATAATTGTCATCATATCTTACCCCTCAATTTAAATATTTTAAATGGATTATTATAAAAAAGCATCATTGAAATTTCTTTTGCTTTTTCAATATCAAAAACGCCATCTTCAACCTTTCTTGCTAATGATTTACTTACATTAATTCTTGCTAAGTATTGATGGCCATATACTCCATCAATAAAACAATAATCCCCACCAAATGCACTAATCTTATTTATTGGAACTGAGTCTATCCATTCAATTAAAGCATTTATACTTGCTGTTGGAGATATTATATGCGCCCAGCACATGTCTATATATACATTAGGAAATGTCTTAGCCAATACTGACAAAACTTGTTGGTATGGATACCCAATATGAAAAATATCAAAATCTACATTTGGATATTCCAAAAATAAATTTGACAACAAAGAAGGGTCACTATTATAAATTATGTTTCCATTTCCCTCCTGTATTCCTGTGTGAAACTGAAAAGTAAGATTTCTCTTATTTGCTAGTCTTAGAACGAAATGCATCATATAATCTTGAAATTTCTTACCAACCATAAACACCTGATTTTCCCAATCCGGGGAATGTTTAACTTTGAATATCTCATTAAATCCGTTTTCAGCTTCATTTTTACTAACTCTTTCATACTTTAATGTGCGTCGATACGCCAAACCACTTTTCAATGCTACAGCCCCTAGACTTAAAGCTTTATCCAACATTATTTCACAGGCTTCTAACCAATCCCCTAAAGAACAAATTTTAATTGCGGACTCTTTTTCAATCTGTTCTATATCATCGCCAGTATTAGGATAAATAAAATTATCCAAACGATATACACTTCTGAAAAAGGATTTGTCACATTCCAAATTGCTGTCTAATAAACTTACCTTTATTTTTGATTTTTCTTTTAGAACTTTTTTGAAATGTCCAGGCTTCAGAGAGTCCAGAAATGCCTCGTTTAGATGCTCAATAGTCGATCTGTGTATTTTCTCAACCCCATATAAAGCTTTAACAGAAACATCTAAAGCTCTTCCGTATCCAGTATTTCTTGCAACTTCCCAATATGGTTCAACCAACTTCCACCGTTTTATTAAAGAAACTTTATTATTGAGCACTTTTTGGTAATCATCGATACTCAATCCAGCAGAAATTAAATCTCTGTTAAAGTAATGTGTTAAATATTCTTTTAAAACATCTGTATCTTTTTCTCTCTCATTTTCAAAAGCTGGAAGGTGCTCATGTGTATCAATTATCTCCAAATCTTTCACATAATTGAATATTTCTTCGAAAATCTTATTCATTTTTGTTTTATCCTCCTCATAAAATTTAGCGTATATGCTATGTTAAACAATGTTTTAAGCCGTATTATTTTAACTTTCATTATTTGCTTTTTTTTTAAATAATTTCTTGAGGTTACCTGGAATTTTCGTCTCTCTACCCTGCTTCATACATTCAACACAAGTTTTGTCACCTGCACCAATACATGATAATTGCTGCATTCCCATACCAATTATATTTCTTTGAATATAATCAATGAAATTACAGTAATATGCCAATTCAGAAACTCCCTGCTTATTGAAGAATTTAACAATAGCACATTCTGTTGCTTTAAAATACCAATCACAACCTTTATTATCTCCTTTTTATATTCTATTTTCCAACCATCAGGATGACCAGATACATTTCTTGATGAGATTTGGGCTATTTTTAAAAATATTGGATTGAATATAAACTTTCTCAAAAGCCACCGTAAAGGTTAAGGAATTGTTACTCTACCTGTACCACAAGCTAATTCTAATATACTTCCGTGTAATTTTGTTGCATATTCTAAATAGAAAGAAATATCATCTTTAGTAATATTCCTCTGATCAAAATCATATAAACTTGCTGTAACTCGATATAAATTAGCCTTTTTGTTATTACCCATGTTTATCCTTCTAAAGCCCATTCTATAATAGGTGTATTTCATATAAGTACAGGGAACCTCTGTTCCTTTCTACAGGGATTAGTTCTTCACATTTGACATAAAAAACATACCAAAGGACCGTCCCCTGGCATTTTTCCAAATCTTTCTTATTTATACGACAAAAGTTTCAAAAATCCTTTTTTTTGGGGAAATTTATGGTAACTACTTTCGATGAATCAAAAGAATGCGAGGTCTATAATCAATTATTGGAATAAAATTCACGTTTATTAAATATTGCTATACCGAGAAAAAGGAAAGCCAGGCTAATAATGATAGTGATAACACTTGTTAAAAAAACATCTGATAAACCGACAGTACCGTTTAAAATCTCACTCTGATACTTGAGTAGTCTTCCCGGTGAATAATAACCCAATCTATTATTAAAGAGTGAAAGCATGGAACTGATAAAATAAATACCTAAAGTAACTACGCCTGCAACTATTTGGCTTTTTACAATTGCACTAATTCCTATAGTAACACTTAAAATGTAAATAGAAAATATTAAAAAAAGCAAGGCAGCCTGTAAAGACAGATTAAAAGATACCTCTGGGAAGAGGATAATTGTATAAAGCAGACATCCGGCATAAGCAATAAGCAAGGAAATTATAAGAATTACTACCGCTGCTAAAAATTTCGCTATTACAAAAGAAGCTCTGGAAGATGATTTGGTAAGCACCAAAAGAGCCGTTCCTCTTTCTACTTCTCCAACTACACTTCCCATAAAAACAATAATTACCGCTATCAACACAATCTGATTCAAATTCTTAAAAAATTGATTAAATGAGTCTATCCAGGTCTGTTCAGGAAGAAGTATTTGAAAATCTCCCGCTATTTGGGACAATATTTCAGGCATCATTTTTGTCAGAATTGGACTGGATAAACCAAAGAAAAGAAACAATAAGAATACTATGTATATTTTATTTGTTTTGATTATTTCCATAATTTCTTTTTTTAAGAACACCTTAATCGCCATCATTCATCACCATCCTGACAAAGATATCTTCCAGAGTAGTTTCTACAGTTTCTAATTTAATTATTCCCACTCCTGCAGCTGTAAATATTTTAGGAAGTTCATAATAAGCCCGGTTAGTATCGTTTACGGTCAGCTTAATTGTATTTTCGCTTTTTTCTAACCCTATAATCCAGTCAATGCTGTTTAATGTATCGAAAAGCCCTTCGGAAATCTCTGTCAAGTTAATCAATATACAATTACCTCCATATTTTTGCCGTAATTTTTCAACTTTTTCATAGGTAATTAATTTCCCTTTATTTAATATTGCTACTTCTCCACAAACCCTTTCCACATCTGATAATATATGAGTTGAAAAAAATACAGTCACCCTATCTTTTAGAGATCCAATGGTGTCCAGTGCATTTTTTCGACCTATAGGGTCTAAGGCCGAAGTGGGTTCATCCAAAAAGACTATTTCAGGGTCGTTAATCAAGGCCTGGGCCAAGCCTAATCTTTGCCTCATACCCCTCGAATAGCCACCAATCCTTTTTTTCTCCGGTTTTAAGCCCACTAATTCCAGTAATTCTTCGATCTTAGGTTTTAATTTTCCGGTTTCTATTTTAAATAATTCACCAACAAAAGTAAGATACTCTCGTGCCGTCATCCAGTTATAAAAAGCGGGTACCTCAGGTAAAAAACCGATCCTTCTTAAGTAATTACCTTTACCATGAATACTTTCTCCCAATATTCTGGCTTCCCCGGAAGTAGGAAAGATAAGTCCCACAAGCATCATTATGGTAGTAGTTTTGCCGGCACCATTGGGCCCCAAAAAACCAAATATACTTCCCTTCGGGATCGAGAGAGTTAATTCATCAACAGCTCTGATACCATTGAATTCTTTGGTTAATTTTTCTATTTCAATTATAGCCATTAATCTTCCCCTCAAAATTGATTAGTCTTCTTTTCTGCCGAACATCATATAAAGGACAGGCCCGATAAGTTGAATAAATATAATTATACCTGCCCATAACCACTTATTATTACCAGTAACTTTCTCCCGTTTAAAAAGATCTTTCAAACAAATAAATATTAAAACCAGGTTTATTAAAATTAACGGTAATATTAATAAACCATACTCTATAATAAATCCCATATTCACCACTCCTTATTAATTATTTTTCTTCTCTCTTTTTCAAAACTTCTTTGACAGTACTAAATCCCAGCGAACCCATTTTTCAACTTTTAGACCCTGGGTATACTCTACTATGGTAAAAAGTGTCTGGGATCAGACTTCACAACTTCACATTTTTATCAATCTTTATACTCGATTTGATCAAAGTGTCAAGGGGACGTCTTCTTGACAGTGACGGTATACCCTTTCCTTTTAGTAATATTTCTCTCTATTAAAAAAGGTGTAAATAAGGGCAATAAATAATATTAAAGATACTATTGCAAAAACCAGAGAGAATATACCTGGCAAACAAAAGGTAAGAAGAAGCGTAAATGCCACAGACAGACAAAACAAGGTTTCGATTAAGCTGCCAGTTTTCTTTCTTTTAGAGAAATCTATAAAATAAAAGATGGCAGCGACTTTATACCTCTGGAAGTTCCTCCTGTTGCCGGAGCTGTTCTATGGGCAATTGAAGAATTAAACAAAAAAAGGCAAAACCTTATCATCCCAGAAAGTTTTATTGGGCCAATAATTGGTTGACTTGATGAATTCTAAAACTTCGATACAGCCGCCCCAAAGACGAACCTGGGTAATTTCATTTCCTTGCAAAAAAGCCCATCCATTTTCATTATTGAAAAATTAGTTTTATTTAATTGTCAACAATAAAGATTAGGTGAAGAAGCATTTATTAACTACCGCAGGAATTATGAAAATATTTCTCAATATTTTAGAACTCCTATATGCATAATCAACTTCCACCCATCTTCCACTTTTGTATATCCTTTACTGACAGTACCTTTTCAACGAGATTCATTACCATTATTATCTCGCCATTTAGTATTTTTAGATTAAATGTCCAAATGCTTTTGTTATCCCAACATATTTATATATACGATAAAAGTTTCAAAAATCCTCTTTTTTTGGGGAAATTTATGGTAACTACTTTCGAGGAAGCAAGAAAATACGGAGTACAAAGAAATGCGGGGATTAATCTCAACATTGGATCTAAGAAACACGCTAAAGAAACGTCCCCTGTGTTAATAGAGATCGTAATATATAATAATTAGTCAGAGGCTATATCGATATATCTGGTGGAATCCTTGGCTTTTACAGTTACGACAACTACAACTTATAATATATTTCTAAATTCTCGTAATACTCTCTTGCGGATACTAAGGTTTTTGCCTTTTTTGTTTAATTCTTCAATTGCCCATAGAACAGCTCCGGCAACAGGAGGAACTTCCAGAGGTATAAAACACACTTCAGTTTTCACCCCATAACATACCTCTTGTTTAAATGTCCTAATCAGTGCCGGATTTTCCCCTTTTAAATTTACCGATCCGGCTATAACAATGTCAATTTCTTCTTCATAAGAGAAATTTAGCTTCCTGATAACCCCTATTACTGATTTAGCCATCTCTCTCCCTGAATGCCTTAAAAGCTCCAGTGCTACCTCATCACCCTGGTTAGCAGCAAAAAATGCAATTTTGGAAAGACCAGTTATTTTTACTTTATTAGAATACACCTTCTCATAAACCGCATTCACAAGCTCATTTTCTTTGTTAATCCCCAATTTTTCAAACAGCATCTCCTTCATAATGGTTTGCTGCCCACACCTATAAATAGAATCATACACTTTTCTTATTACAACACTGCCTATATGTCCCCCTCCAGCCTCATCTCCGAAAGTCCATCCTGTCCCACCTACCTGCAGCCAGTCACCATTTTTGTCAATCCCCGCGCAACAAGTCCCTGTGCCATTTATGCTGCAAATTCCATAACCTTTGTCACTTCCTGCTTTAATACCAAGGAAAGCATCGTTAAAAACCTTAAAATTCCTGATTCCAGTTTCGCATATTATCTTTGATAGTTCTTTTTGCTGCTTTGTAGTATCTACACCAGCCAAACCAAAAATACTGTAGCTTATGTCTTCGGGTTTTAACCTGCTTTGTTGAAGTAATTTAAAAATAGTTCCCTTAATTTCTTTGCGAGCACCTTTATAGCCATCAGGATATATTTCATGATTTGTTGGGCCACCCTGTATAAAATTTATAAATTTACCATGGGGGTCAAATAAGGCATAGTGAGTTTTAGTGCCTCCTCCGTCCACTCCAATTACATACTTTGCCATAATTACTTCCTTTGTTTTTATTAATTCTATTTATTGAAAAAATTGCGGTAGAAATTCTTTGTGTGCTTCCAATAACTCATCCAATGCATCTTTTGCTTTTCTGAAATCCCCTACTAAGGGATGTATTAAAAGTGCATTTAACGCTTCATTGTAATCTCCGTAAATCCCCGCCTTGATTGTATGCCTTTCATAGGCTTTAACAACTCTCATCATCTCCTTGATATGGTCATTATTAAAATCTTTTAAAGGTAGGGGTGTTGCTCCGTTTTTATTTACATTGCAGCCAATTTCTACTACATCATCATTTGCCATAAAGTCAAGTGCACCATTATTTTTTACATTTACTATATGTTCCTCATTTTTATCGTTATAAATAGCACTTAGGAGAGAAACGGCAGCCTCAGAGTATAAATGACCACCTCTTTGGTCAAGAATGGCAGGTTTTTCTTTCAATTCAGGCTGCTGATAAAGTTTTAGAAGTTCTTCTTCGATTTCCAGACATACCTCTCCTCTGCACTTCTCCTCTTCTTTCATATGTTGTAGCTGCTGTTCCCGGTAGTAATAATACTGCAGATAGCTGTTGGGGATACTGCGGATGCTCTTGATAAGTTCTTTATCCATATCCATCTTGGGAATATTTTTCATATTGATAAAATCGTATTTTTCAAGAAGTTGATCCTGTAATATCTCCCGACCATCACAGTATATGGCTGTAATCCAACTTAAGTGATTTAATCCAACATAATCAATACGTATATTGCTGGTCCCTTCCGGGACTCTCTGCATTGCTTCTCTTTTCATAATGATTGGAGCATTACACAAACCAACCATCTTAACCTTCGTGTTGTTCAGCAAAGCTTCTGCAATAATCCCCGAAGGGTTGGAAAAGTTTATAAGCCATGCATCAGGGCTGTAATTTTCTATATATTCTGCTATATCCATCATTACAGGAATGGTTCTTAAAGCTTTCATAAATCCACCGATTCCTGTAGTCTCCTGTCCGATTAAATTATATTTGAGCGGGATCTTCTCGTCTTTGATTCGAGCATTAAGTTTGCCAACCCTTACTTGTGCCAGCACAAAATCTGTATCTTTAACCGCTGTTTTCAGGTCTTCTGTCATAACAAATTCACAATTTATACCATTGGCATTTAACATTCTTTTAGCAAGGTTACCTACAATTTCTAACTTACGCTTATCAATATCCATTAAATGAAAACTGGTAACGGGTAACTCATTCTTTCTCTTTATAAACCCATCAATAAGTTCCGGGGTATAGGTACTCCCCGCCCCAATTATAGCTATTTTAAAACTATTCATTCTATCCTCTCCTGACAAATATATGTATCATCATTAATAAAAATGTAGAAATAAAAAAGTAAACAGGCTATATTTTACTCAATGGCCCTATTTTTAATAACATCTTTGTACCATAATGCACTGTCTTTCAGGATTCTTTCCTGGGTTTTGAAATCAACATATACAATTCCAAATCTCTTTGAGTAACCATAGGTCCATTCAAAATTATCCATTAGCGACCATAAATAATACCCTTTTATATCGGCTCCTTGCCGATTTAAATCTGCAATCTTCATTAAATGACTTTTAATATAATCTATACGTTCAGCATCTTTTATTTGCTTCCCTTCAGATAGGACATCATTAAAAGCAGCACCATTTTCGGTAATATATATAGGTAGTTGTATGTATTCTTTTCTTAGTCTTACTATAATATCATTTAGACCTTCCGGATAGATCTCCCAACCCATAGCAGTTTTCTTCAAATTCCCCTTAACACTCTGACAGTTTAATTTTGAATCCTGAAAAAATTTAACCAGAGCACGCGAATAATAATTTACTCCTAAAAAATCATTCTTAATTGATATTTTTTGTAAATCTCCATCTTTTATAAAATCAAATTTACCCGCCACCTTAATAAATACTTCCTTCATGTCCTCAGGATAAGAAGCTTTAAAAACAGGGTCTAAAAACCATCGGTTAGATAGCCCATCACACCTATAAGATGCTTCTATATCTTCTTTAGAATCAGACACAGGGTAAAACGGGGTTAAATTAAGTATTATTCCAATTTTACTATCTTTAAAACCAAATTCCCTGAAGGCTTCAACTGCTGCTCCATGAGAAAGCAAAATGTGGTGAGCTGCGATTAAAGCTTCTCTTGTATTTTTATGCCCGGGTGCATGAATTCCAAAGTAATATCCTAAAATCGAGGCACAAAAGGGTTCATTATGTGTTGTCCAAAATTTTACAGAATCATTAAGCTCTTCAAATACTTTTACCGCATATTCTTGAAACCATTTAACCGAATCTCTATTTAACCATCCTCCCATATTATAAGCCCACATCGGCATATCCCAGTGAAATAAAGTAACGGTCGGCTCTATATCATTTCTAATTAATTCTTCTATTAATTTTTTATAAAACTCCATCCCTTTCGGATTGTACTTGCCGTACTCCGGAAATATTCTAGACCAAGAAATTGAAAATCTATATGTATTAACTCCAATTTCTTTTAATATCTTAACATCTTCTTTATATCTATGATAATGATCACACGCAACATCACCGGTATGTCCTTCAAACACCTTACCGGGAGTTTTACAGAAGGTATCCCATATTGACGGACTTCTACCGTCTTCTGTAGCAGCCCCTTCTATTTGATAAGATGATGTTGCCACGCCGAAAATAAAGTTTTTTTCAAATCTTACCATTTTATCCTCCAATTAATTTAATTATATAAAAGTAATCTACTCCACTTACACCGCCCCTGGGGCATGACCCCGAGCTCTTTGGCACTTCAGAGAGAATTCTCTTTGATGAAATCAATTAACTCAATAAATTTCGTAAATGCTATACATGTAACTGTGTCTGCCCCGCCGTAATAAATAGCAATACGTCGTGTCGGTGGGTCATACAGGGCAGCAGTTGGAAAGGCTACGTTTGGAACGTCACCAACACACTCATAATATTCCCTCGGGTTGAGTAAGTAGGGACGCGTTCTGTAAATTACCTTCCAGGGTTTCTCAATATCCAATAGCGCAGCGCCAAAGCTATATACAAATCCGTTGCAAGAAGTAAGCACACCATGATAAATCAAAAGCCACCCTTCTGACGTTTCTATCGGTGTAGGCCCCGCACCGATTTTGGTGGCTTGCCAACCCTCAGTGGTAGACATTACATGTCTATGATGTCCCCAGTGGATCATATCTGGACTTTCACTATAAAATATGTCGCCAAAAGGCGTGTGTCCTCTATCACTGGGTCGGCTGAGTATCGCAAATTTCCCATTTATCCTGCGAGGGAATAGAACACCATTTCTGTTATATGGCAAGAAAGCATTCTCCATCTGGTAAAAAGTCTTGAAATTATAGGTGTAACCTACGCCTATTGTAGGTCCGTAATAACCGTTACACCAGGTGATATAGTACCTGTCCTCAAGCCAGCATACCCGCGGATCATAGCCATAAACGAAGTTTCCAATTTCATCGTCTTCACATCTGAACTGAATGCGCTTCGGTTCAATCTCCCAGTCGATACCGTCTTTGCTCTTCCCTGCATAGAGCTGCATATCTCTGGCCGTGTTATCGCAGCGAAACACGCCGGCAAAACCGTCTTTAAAAGGCACGATGGCGCTGTTGAATATACTGTTCGTATCTGGCACTGCATCGCGGGTGATGATCGGGTTTTTCTCTGAACGCCAGACCACTTCATTACACCCATGAGGGCGTTCTTCCCATGGAATATTAGGCAATGCAGGGCCAATCAGCTTTGCATTTGACATAATCTACCCCTCCTTTCAGGAAATCTTTTTCAAACACCTTCATTTACCTCCATACAATGACTGCACGCCACAAAGTGACCACTTTCCGCCTCTATTAGCGTGGGTCTTTTGGCACAATCTTTATCTTTGTCTGCGAATGGACATCTTTCGTAATAGACACAACCACTGGGGAGCTCTAAATGCTTTGCTTTCAGTTTCATCTCTACCTCTTCCCATTTCCTATCCAGGCGTGGAACAGAGACCATGAGCATCTTTGTGTAAGGATGCAGTGGATTGTAGTAGATTTGCTCTGTCGCGCCCATCTCTACAACACATCCTCTATAGAGGATCACCGCTCTTTCGCTTATGTAGTAACCCAGTGAGAGATCATGGGTTATGAAAAGGATAGATAGCCCACGGGATTTGAGCTCTGCCAGCAAGTTGAGAACGTCGATTCGTGTGGATGCATCGAGCATACTTATGATCTCATCTGCCACGAGAAACTGGACGTCAAGCAGTAGAGCACGCGCAATTAGAAAGCGCTGTAGCTGCCCACCACTGAGCTGGTGGGGATATTTATTCAAGACCTCATCGGGGTTTAAACCAACAGCCCTCAATGAACTGTCTATCTTTTTGTCCCATTCACGGTTATTTATCTTTGGAAAAAACTCTTCCCTGATTATCTTAAAAATTCGGTCGGCTTTAAAGATCGGGTTGTAAGAACTAAATGGGTCCTGAAAAACACCCTGGACATTCCGATAGTAATCTTTAAGTGCATCTCCTTTAAGAGTAGAAATATCAACCCCGTTTAATCTAATCATACCCGAGCTTATCGAGATGAGACCTAAAATCATCTTCCCTATTGTACTTTTCCCGCTTCCACTTTCACCAATTAATGAAATAACCTCTCCATCTTTAACATCGAAGCTGACATTATTCACTGCGAGGAGTTTTTTTCCGCCAAAGGTTCCAGTCTTATAGATTTTTGATATTTTTTCGAGCTCAAGCATTCTTTTCAGACTCCTTCCAACAAGCAATGAAATGGCCCTTTTCAATTTCAATGAATGGTGGTTCTTCGTTCAGGCATTTCTCAAAAGCGGCCGGGCATCGTTTTCTGAACCGACATCCAGTTGGAGGGTCGAGTAGCAACGGGGGTTTTCCGGGAATGCCTGTCAGCTTTTTCTGGGAATATTTTATTCCGATATCCGGTAATGATGAGATCAACAGTTTCGTATACGGATGCCGGGGAGAATTTATTATTACCTCGGTGGAGGCTTTTTCAGCCAATTTTCCTGCATACATTACCATGATACTATCTGCAATCTGGTAAAGTATCGAAATATCATGGGTAATAACGATCAGGCTTTTCACAAATTCTCGGTCTCTAAATTCGACGAGCATCTTCGCAACAGCCTTTTGCGTGGAAACGTCAAGTGCCGAGGTGATCTCGTCAGCCATAAGCAGTGAAGGGTTCATCAAAGTAGATAGAACCATTACCATCCTCTGTTTCATACCACCTGAAAGCTCTATTGGGTACATATTTAGCACATCATGCGACAATTCAACCAGATCAAGTCTCCTCTTTAGCTCAGGCAGTATACTTTTAAAGTCAACCTTTTTAAATTCGAGAAGTTCTGATATCATCTTTCCTATTTTTCGTATAGGATTCATCGCAGTCATGGCGTACTGCGGTATGGTGGAAATCTTTTTGAACCTGAAATTATTCATCTTCTTCATGTCCCAGATGGGTAGCTCTTCGTTATCGAGTTTCACCCTGCCCCCGATAAATCTCATCGGGGGTTTCAAGAGGATCAGACTGTTGCTAAGCGTGGACTTCCCACAGCCTGATTCACCAGCCAGTCCCATGATTTCCCCATCCTCGACGGTAAATGTTGCCCCATCCAGTGCTTTGACATCCCCTCTCAGGGTTTGATAATAAGCTTTAAGGTTTTCTACTTGCAAAGCCATATTTTCACATCTCCCTGAGCTTGGGGTTGAAAACTTCATCCAGCCCAACATTCGTTACATAGAGCGCTCCGACGATGGCCGCTATGGCCACACCTGGTGGAATAAACCACCACCACATACCAAGATGAAGAGCGCCCCAGAGGACCGCATTGTTCATCATGAGACCAAGCGAAATTCCCGTCGTCGGACCAAGTCCGATGAAATCTAGTGTGGCAGCAATGAGTATTGCCCCTCCAAATTGAAGGATAAATACCATGACCAGATACGACATCATATTCGGCGCGATTTCCGTAAAGATAATCTTTAGAGGATTCATTCCGCTTATCCTGGCTAAATCAACAAAATCTCTGGAACGTAATGAAAAAGTCTGGGCTCTAACGGCTCTTGCCGCCCAGGGCCAGGCTGTGAACCCAATAAAGAGGCTTTCTACAAGAACCCCCCTCACCGTAAGATAGGCTGCGATAATAAGCAGTAATGCGAATGTAGGAATGACAAGGACAATGTTTGTGAGCATATTGAGGAACTCGTCGACAATACCACCACGATAACCAGCAAGGAAACCAATAAGAATTCCTATAAGGGTTGCGAGTCCTCCACCGACCATTCCGACAAGGAATGCTGGAAAAAGGCCATATACAAACTGGGTAAAAACATCCTGCCCAAATGTTGTGGTTCCGAACCAGTATTCGGACGATGGTGGCTGAGCACGCGGACCCACGTAATCATCCGGTTCGTAGTCTGTAAGCATCGGACCAACAAATGTAAGGACAAGAAAAAAGAGAACTACAGTCAGGCCAACTCGTAGTTTGTTATTCCTCAGAGCAAAGTAGAGGATTTCATTTTTCTTCTTTTGTTTCTTTATGCTGTTTCACCTGCCATTCCTATTCGCGTTCTCGGATCAACAATAACATAAATAATATCAATAGCAAAATTAGCAAGTAATACACCAATGATGATGAAGAGAAAGCATCCCTGGATAAGGAAGTAGTCCTGATTCTGAATAGCTGCAAGAATCAGGTAACCGATACCGGGGTATGAAAATACGATTTCTGTTACGAGAGCACCGGCAACGATTACACCAAGCTGAAGTGCCAGCCCGGTAATCTGAGGAAGTATCGCATTTCTAAAAGCATATTTTCTGACCAGTTTTCTTGGCGCCCCAAGAGCTTCGAGGTAGTGAGAATAATCCGCTTCCAGTTCGTAAATGATCATATTTCTCATTCCAATCGCCCAACCACCAAACATCACCAGGAAGAGGGAGGCGAAGGGTAAGAACCAGTGCTTGAGAACGCTCCCGATAAAGACCCATGAAAAATGGGGAGCCATGGCTAAACTGTACGCACCTGAAATCGGAAAAATGCCCAGAACAAGTCCAAACACCCAGGCCAGCAAAATACCGAGCCACATATAAGGAGTAGCTGTGAGGATATACCCAAATGGTAATACGGTATTGTCAAGCCACTTGGTTCGCGCAGCGAACGCCCCAAATTTGTTTCCCGCAATCCAGCTCAACAATACCGCCGGAAGCAGAAGAAAGATATCATAGGGTACAGCACGCATGATTATCTTGATTACCGGCTGCGGGAACAGATATACACTTATTCCAAGGTCACCATGGAAAAGAGCATTCCAGAAATTAAGGTACTGCTGCCAGATGGGTACATCTAATCCAAAGGCCCTTGTAAAATAGCCGTACATCACCTCAGCAGCCTCAGCGCGCAGCGCGGCCCTCGCTAACAGATTCTGAACAGGATTGCCCGGCATAAATCGTGGGATTAACCAGTCTATGGTCACCGCAAGGAAAAAAGTAAGCATGTAGATGAATATTTTTCTTGTAAAATATCGTTTCACATTGGCTCCTCCTTAAAAAAACCGTCCCCCCGCGAAGGGGGACGGTTAGCCAAATCAATCGACTTTGCTTTACTTTACTTTGCCGGTTCTAATTCACAGAGCATCAATACGGCACCCATTTCCCAGTAATTGTTCCAGGTACAAGGAAGGTAATTGGGGGTGTCTTCTGCTGCTGACGGCCAGTTCGTCCAGACCGCGCTGCTAACCTGGGACCACAGACCGTTATACCAGAGCGGAATCGCAGGCGTGTCTGTTAGTTGGATTTCCTGAATCTGTGAAATGATGCCCTGCATACCCGCGAGGTCATCGATCGGAGTCTTGTCAAGTTCTATCACTAAATCAAAGACTTTCTCGTTGTTGTATCTACTGAAGTTACCGTTGTTCATTTGAGCTTGGATCGGGGTTTGGAATAGCCAGGCATAGAACGTCCATGGGGTGTTACTTACTTGTGATCCAAAGTTGTTTATTGCCATATCGAATGTACCGCCATAAAGCTGAGCCCCATAGCCACCGAAATCTGGATATTCAGTTTTAAGGTTAATGCCTACGGCTTGACAGCCCTTGGCAATGATCTTGATCGACTCCATCCAGTCCGTCCATCCGAACGGAACAATAATGGACAGCTCAATCTTGGAACCATCGGGCGATTCAACGAATCCGTCGCCATCGGCATCTTTGT
>JABUBM010000010.1_pt1 | contig 45838 bp, 34 predicted proteins | sample 7240321 | NCBI WGS metagenome assembly JABUBM01 (sample SAMN07256344, study PRJNA390944) | subsurface metagenome | isolation source: Methane hydrate marine sediment | place: Pacific Ocean: Eastern North Pacific, ODP site 1244 | collected 2002
GATCTAGGAGGGAGAAGTGGCTGGCAGAGGGAGGAAAGGATGCCCGCCAGAGAGCCAGGGAGATCGCTATAAATATCCTGGCTACCCATAAGCCCTTAGCAATCCCTTGTGAGGTGGATAAAGAAATAAGGAGTCTAGTAAAAGGACTGAGGCAAGGAGCAAAGGGAGTTCCTTTCTCATTATAGCCTCTTTTTCTTAGAGTCTTGAGATCGGTCTTTTCATTTCGCTTGTTATAGTTAATAATGGGAATGGCAAGGACGCGAGGGATTGACAAATTTTAAAATTGATATAATATAATATCGTAAAACGATATACCAAATATCAAGGGTTGATAAAGATAAATGAAGCAGAGAAAGACGTTAAAAGATCTAGGCAGAGAAGATACAAAAAGCTGAAGTGGAGAAAGTATATAAAGAGCTAAAAATAACACACGAGGGGGTGAGAAAGTAGGCAGAGCGTTAGCTCAAGGCAAAGGAAAGCTTTCCAAAGAGAGACATGTTCAATAATTAACATTTCTTTTGGAGGGGTTTTCCAAAACATATATCATAAAATAGGGAGGAGACAAGGAGATAAAATGATAAAAAATAAAAAAGTAAAGCCCATTTTAATAATGGTGGGGATAATGCTGTTATCGGTTTTTGCTATCAGTGGACTAACGTTTGCTGAAGTTACGATAACAGTTTGGGATTGGCACTATGGAGCTGGCCAGTTAGCTGGAGATGCCATGGAGGTGATGGATGCTATGTTCGCAGAAAAGTATCCTGATATCAAGATTAATCATGTAGGAATACCACACACTCCCTATTACGAGATATGGTTGGCTACGGCTGCAGCTCAAGAAGGGCCTGACGTTGTAATGATGCATGCGGATGGGGCTTATCTTACTGATTACAGGGACAGTCTGCTAACTCTCGACGACTATGTGGCTCCATGGATGGACGATCTTAGTGCATGGAATGACGTTCGTGCGAATAAAGATCCTGCTGAAGAGATCAAAGGGGTACCTTTTACTATACAAGGTCTTCCCTTCTACTGGAATAAGAAACTGTTCAGGCAGGCCGGCCTTGATCCTGAGAAAGCTCTCACAGAGTGGAATGATTTTATAGCTGGCTGTGACAAGCTGAAAGCAGCCGGGATCAACGCTCTTGGCTGGGGAAATAAAGAAGGTTGGGACTTTGATTGGTATGTACGCAACTTTATGGCTACAGCTTTGGGTTTGGAAGGAATAGCTGGATTCGCCACGGGCGAAACCAAATGGACAGATCCACGTATCATTAATGCCATAAGCATGGTTAAATACCTTCATGATCAGGGATACTTCACTGAAGGCGGGGACTCTCTTCCACTATTTATGGACGCTGGAGAACTCTTTTACACAGGACAAAGTGCGATTATGCTGGGTTTGACTTCCGATATATACTGTTGGAAGGATTTTGGAGATGCTCTTGCACCAGAAAATCTTGGGGTTTTCTGTAATGTCAATTATGAAGGTGCACCGTATAAGGATGCTTATAGTGCTGAAGCCGGTATGGCCTGGACGGTAACTGTTTGGTCTGCACATCCCGAGGAAGCAGTAAACTATATAAAGTTCATGACAAGTGCTGAAGCAGCAGTGCCCTTTGTTAATATTTGCGGGGGTATGCCCCCCAGCACCACAGTGGATGTCTCCAAACTTGAGGTATACCCGCAGTTCCATACACTCGTAGGCTTTATGACGAATCTTCTAGTTCCATATTACGGAGCTTACACTGGTACGGAAGTTGCGGATGTATTTATGAGAAGTGCTCAACTGATGATGGCTGGACAGATGACTCCAGAAGAGGTAGCTGCAGCTACCCAGGAAGCGATGCCGTAGAGTAAAAATGAACTAAAGATCAACGTTAACCAAAGCCAGAGGGGGATTTTTCTCTCTCTGGCTTGCTTTCTAGTAGATTTCTTTTAAAATTTCAGTGGTGGAATTTCGATTCCAAAGGAATAGGCTAATTTCTTTGGAGTGCTATGGAGTGAGATGTTGAAAAAAAGAGAGAAATAATATGTTAATTAAAGGAAGAGAGAGCGAGAGATATATGGGCTATCTTTTTCTTTTGCCTCTTATGTTATTTTTGGGAGTTTTTATCTTTTATCCCACTGTAGCAACAGTCTGCTATAGTTTTACCCGCTGGAATGGAGTAAAACCTCCGGTGTGGGTAGGGGTGCAAAACTTCCAGCGTTTACTCAAGGATAGAATATTCTGGCAAGCATTCAAGAATAATATAACACTTGCTCTTTATATCCCTATATGGCTATTCGTACCTTTGATCATAGCTGCTTTGTTACAGGAAGAGATACGGGGATGGAGGTTCTTTAAGTTAGTCTATTTTTTTCCCAATATTCTTTCGCCAGTGATTGTGGGTGTTCTCTTTGGCATTATATTACGCCTGGATGGCCCGGTTAATGCTATCCTTGAAGCGCTGGGAGCAGGAGGACTGGTTCGGGAATGGCTGGGTGGAATTACAACTGTTCTACCAATGGTATCTTTTACCATGCTCTGGTGTATGTTTGGCTTTGGCACGATTGTTTTTCTTGCCGGGTTGGCTACGGTACCCGAGAGCTACTATGATGCAGCTAAGATTGATGGAGCTGGATGGTGGCAGAGATTGTGGTATATAACTCTACCCTGTTTGCGGGCAGTAATTGAGTTCTGGTTAGTTCTTTGTGTTATTACTGTTTTTGCTCGTATGTTTTCTATTATCTATGTCATGACCCGAGGTGGTCCGGGTTATGCCAGTTATGTACTTGAGTTTAATATCTACATGAAGGCTTTCAGGTATCTACGCATGGGATACAGCTGTATGTTATCTACTGTTCTGCTTCTTATTATACTAGTGGTGGCAGTGACACAGGTATGGTTAATGAGTAAAGAAAGGTAATTAATTAAATGAAACAAACCAAAAGTGATTTTTTTATCTGCGTGGCCCAAGTGCTGTCTTTCCTGAAGAGTTTGGGATGTAAGGCCGTAGAAATTCTTAAAAAGGAGATTGTTTTCCTCTTTCTTCTGGCCATAGCCTTTACTACCATTTATCCGATGTACTTTATGGTTATCACTGCCCTTAAGACTGTGAAGGATTATATGCTCCATAAATTCGCATTTCCCTCTGTGCTTGTTAGTGAGAATCTCTATTATGCATGGGTAAAGGTGGGTCTGCAACGTTATTTCGGCAATACTCTCCTGGTAGTAGGGGTAGGGGTAATAATATATCTTATCGTTTGCAGTATGGCTGCTTACGCCTTTGCCAAAATGCGGTTTCGTTTTCGTTTAGGGCTTTTTCTCACAGTATTGGGTCTGATGGTTCTACCTCAAGTTGTTCTTGTTGTCCCTCTTTACAAATTGGTTACTTCTCTCGGACTCCTAAATAATCGCATAGGATTGAGCTTCATCTACGTTGCTTATTTTGCACCTTTTGGAGTGTATTTGATGACTGCCTATTATCGTGGTGTACCCGATGAAATAATCGAAGCTGCCAAGCTGGATGGAGCCAGCGTCTGGCAGACATATATATGGATTATGTTACCTATGGGCAAACCTACAATTGCTACTATGGCCGTAATTGGTTTCTTGTCAATGTGGAATGAGCTTCTCTATGCTTTGCTTTTTTTACAGAAAAGCACTAAACGTACCCTAATGCTAGGAATTGCCCTCATGCAAGGTCAATATGGAGCAGAAGTTCCCAGGTTAGCGGCTGGCTTGTTGATCACTTGCATTCCAGTGGTTGTAATATTTTTGATCTTTCAACGCTATATCACTAAAGGGTTAACTGCGGGAGCAATAAAGGGGTAAAAGCTAATAATCTTGATTTTTAGCCCATGCGAGTCTTTTACTATAAGTAGTTCCTCCTTTTGGAGGAATCCTACCATTTACAAAAAACCAAAAAATCAGTAACATAATAAAAAAAATGAGATAAGGACTTTTATCTATGTCTAAGAAACTAGTTCTAATAGGAGCAGGTAGTGCAATGTTTACTCAGGGATTAATAGCTGATATTATAAAGGAGCAATCTCTTGGCCCTTGGGAAATAAGGTTAGTTGACATTGACCCTGAGGCTCTTAAGGTGGCTTATAATCTTGCTAAAAAAATGGTTGAGGTAAAAAATGCTGATGTAGCAATTAAACAATCCACCGATAGAAAAGACCTTTTGTTCGGGACTGATATTGTCATTACAACTATAGGAGTTGGGGGAAGAAGAGCCTGGGAAACAGATGTATTTATTCCCAGAAAGTATGGAATCTATCAGCCTGTGGGAGATACTGTGGGTCCTGGCGGTATATCCAGAGCTATGAGGATGATCCCAGCGATGAAGGAAATTGCCAGGGACATCTTAAAATTATGCCCGGATGCGTTATTTATCAACTACAGCAATCCCATGACTGCAATATGCAGGGCACTGAGAAAATCCACCAATATAAAAGTTACCGGCTTGTGTATAGGTATATACGAGGCAGAAGAATACCTGGCAAAACTACTCGGAGTACCCCATCAAGAGGTGACTTCAATAGCTGTGGGCATAAATCACTTAACATTTATAATTGATTTCAGAGATAAAGGAAAAAACGTATTACCAGTTTTTAAGCAGCGCTTAAAGAAAAGAGGAATAGAAGACTTTAATCTAAAAGAAGAGGGAGAGAGTGAGAATCCTCTCCAGCCAAATAGAAATCCCTTCTGCTGGTCATTATTTGACACGTATGGAGCCTATCCAGCACCTTGTGATCGTCATGTAGTTGAGTTTTTCCCTGATAAATTTCCCCAGGGGAAGCATTATGGAAAAACTTTAGGGATTGATGCTTTCTCTTTTGAGTGGGTCATAGAGTTAGGTGACTCAATCTATGCCCAAATGGCTAAATTGGGCAGTCCTGAAACTCCTCTTAATGACAAGATATTTTCAAAGTCTACAGGTGAACACAGCCAGGTTTTAGAGATCATAACCTCAATATATAAAGATCAAAGAAAAATCTTTTCCGCTAATCTTCCTAATGATGGTGCTATACCTAGTTTACCTTCCTATGCTGTACTTGAGATGCCCACTGTAGCTAGCGGTAAGGGATTTTTGCCTCTTCACGTAGACTATTTTCCAGACTCTCTTGCAACTATAATTAATAAACGACTATCCTGTGTAGAGCTTACAGTAGATGCAGCATTGAAGGGAGATGGCAAACTTATGGTAGAGGCTATGCTCGCTGACGGTGGGGTGAGAGAGCGAGGTGTGGCTGAGAAACTTGCAGATGAGCTTTTGAAAGCTCATAAAGAATTTTTACCTCAGTTCTCATAATTTTCGAAAAGCACGGCCAGAGATGGAAGAAGTTTTTCATGTGGATTTGCATCAAAAATAGGGACAACCACTGACATTGCTGACATTCGTTCGGTTATTCTAAACTTTTGAGATATTCTATATTTTTAGCTAATTTCTCTTCTACAGAAATATCTGAGAAATCCTCAAAAGAAAGATATCCCTCATAACCTACCGCCTTAAGGTCATCTATAACCTGTTTCCACTCAACAATTCCTTCCTTTAACCGAGCCCATGTAGGTTCCCAGAAGAAAATCCCATTTTCATCTTTTCTCTCAATTATCCAGGAGGAATTTTTAACGTGGACATGGGCTAAATACTCTCCCAATAACTGCATTCCCATTTGCCAATTTTCATATCCTTCATAGACCATATTCCCCGGGTCATAGATGACTCCAATGCAGCCAGCATCAAATGAGGATATAAGGCGATAAGCCGCAGAAGCACTGGGTATAATATTTCCCATATGCAGTTCCAAAAGAGCTTTCATACTATATTTAGAGGCCAGTTTCTCTACCTTTTTTAGATTCTCCTGAGTTTTTTCAAATAAATTATCATAATTAAGCCCTCGCTCATAAGAAGGAACACCTACCCTTATCTGAGGACAAGTCATAACTTTAGCTGCCTGCATAACTTTTTCTATCTTTTCAAGCTCATCTACCTCTAGATAGGTAGCTAAGTTACAAATCTCTAGATTCTCTTTCTCTGTTATGTTCTTAATATAACCTGCTTTTTCTTTTAGAGTTTGAAGAAAAAGAGAGCATTTATTACCCTTCCAAAAAGAAGTTTTTTTCTTTCTTTCCAAAACTGTTGCCACTCTCCATTCAACTCCCTCATACCCCAGATGGGCTAATTTGCCTACTAATTCTTCCGGAGTAAATTCTGGTGTCATCACTGTAAAGATACTATATTTCACTATTTCCTCCTTCTCTTATTTGAGATGGCGGGGGTCGGTAATCCTTTTTGTCTCCTTTACTCTTTTTTCCCGAGAAATCTTCTTTAATCCACTTAAAAGCTCTTCATACTCCTCTCTGTCGATGGGAATATCAACCGATTTGCCTTTTTTCCCCGAAAGGATAAGAGCATTGATGAACTCAACACTCCAGATACCCTCCTCTCCCGGAGCAATGAGCTCCTCTCCGAAGAGGACCGAGCGACAGAAATTTCGTATGATCTCCTTGTGTCCAGTCTGGCACTGAGGAAGCTCTAGCTTCTCTTCGATAATCTCCGGGCTTGCCCACATCTCCTTTGTGGAGAAGGTGAACTCCGGAATGGGTACCTTCGAGGAGTAGAGCTTAAGCGAGCCATTCTGGTAGACCATCTTCCCATTGTCACCGAAGAACTCCATAAAGGCTATAGGAGGAGCTTCATTGGTGGTGGTGTAATAATAACCCCAGGCCCCGTTCGGATACTCCAGAAGGGCGGCTGCCTCGTCCTCAACCTCTATGTTATGAAGCCGGGTGTGTAGCGTAGCCGTGACCTTGCTGGGCTTACCTCCTAACCTGACCCTTTCCATCAACTTCCTCCTTTTTATAATCACATATGTTACTATTATTATCAAAAAAGAAAAGGGAAGTCAAAACAGATTTGACTTCCTTTGAAATAGTTACTAAATCTTAGTTTGAGAAACTCTTAATTTTTCAACTTAGTTTGCAGGGGGTTGACAAATTTTAAAATTGATATAATATAATATCGTAAAACGATATACCAAATATTAAAGGTTGATAAAGATAAATGGTAAAGAGAATAACCTTAAAAGATGTAGCCAGGGAAGCGCATCTTTCCGTAAGTATGGCTAGCAGGGTTCTGGGCAATTATGGCTATTTCAGCGAGGAAAGCAAATCTAAAGTGCTTAAAGCCGCCGAGAAGCTAAATTATAAGCCAGATGTTATTGCCCGGGGACTCAAAACTCGACAAACTAAAGCCATAGGGGTAATTGTATCTGATGTACTCACCTTCTTCTTCACTACACTTGTTCGGGGGATTGAGGATGTGGCCAGTCAAAGTGGCTATAGTGTAATTTTATGCAATAGCGATGAGGATCCGGTAAAGGAGCGAGACTATCTATTAGCCTTATACGAGCGAAATGTAGATGGCTTAATTATCTCTCCCTCAACGGGAAATCACAGCCATCTTAAGAAATTAGCCAGAGGTGGAATGCCCGTGGTATTAGTGGACAGAGAAGTGAGAGGCCTTAAGGTGTCAACAGTTATAGTAGATAATGAGGCCGCCTCCTACAAGGCAGTAAATTATCTTATTAGCTTAGGGCATCGCCGTATAGGGACCATTACCGGCCTGAAAGGAGTTATGACCAGCGAGGAAAGATTAGCCGGGTATAAAAGGGCTCTTGAGGAAAATCATATCTCCTTAGAGCCAGGGCTCATAAAAGAGGGAGATTACCGAAGGGAAAAAGCCCGGAAGGTTGCCGGGGATTTTATAAGAATGAAACATCCCCCTACCGCTCTTTTTGTCTGTAACGAACCTATGACCAGCGGAGCTCTCTTGACCCTAAGGGAAAATAAGGTAAAGATCCCCGAGGAGATGGCCATAATTGGATTCGATGATCCTGTATGGGCTCCCTTAACTGAACCTGCCTTAACTACCGTAAGTCAACCCAGCTATTCTATGGGTACTTTAGCCTGTCAGGCTTTGTTAAAGGAGATAAAGGGGGTTGGTCATAGCAAAATTCCCTCTGAGGATATAATCTTAAAACCAACGTTAATTATAAGGGAGTCCTCTGAGAAGAGAATTCCAGAAAATCTTGATGTGGAGATGGCATCCTCAGGAGATGATAAGCATTAGAGATGCTAATTAGAAGGTAAAGCTAAAAAGAAGACCAAATTTTTAAAACGTACTATTCGAGGAGAATTTTTAATGGGTAATAAGGTAACATATCAAAAAGGAAAGCCTATAAGTGAAAGTATTTCCATAAGCGAAGGAATGGTATATCCGATAAGTAAAAAATTAAGCATAAGTATAAGCAAAAGATTCAAAGATTTTAAAAAAAATTCGGCACTTCTTTTTATGGCCCTGCCCGCTATGATTTTAGTTTTAATTTTCAATTATATACCTATGTTGGGAATAATTGTTGCTTTTAAGAATTTTCGGTATGATAAAGGGTTTTGGGGAAGTGAGTGGGTTGGACTTGAAAATTTTAAATTCTTTTTTACCTCTCTTGACGCCTGGAGGATTACCCGAAATACTGTTTGTTTAAATGCGCTATTTTTCTCTACTGGATTGATTGTTTCTGTAGCCTTTGCCCTGATGCTGCATGAAATAACAAAAAAAGCGTTTGTGAAATTCTGTCAAACGGCCTATTTTTTCCCTTATTTTTTATCCTGGGTAGTTGTAGGATATACGCTCTTTGCTTTTCTTAATATGAGATTAGGAATTCTAAATAGTTTATTCAAAATTATAGGACTTCAGCCTGTTCACTGGTACCTTAAACCTGAGTACTGGCCGGCAATACTGGTATTAGTATATTTATGGAAAACTGTTGGTTATTTTAGCGTCATTTATTATGCTGGTCTAATGGGAATAGACCCTGCCTACTATGAAGCTGCAGCCATTGACGGCGCCACGAGGTGGCAAATGATTACCAAAATATCTATCCCCCTTATAAGCCCATTAATGGTCATCATAATGCTGCTTCAAATAGGCAGAATATTTTATGCAGATTTTGGTATGTTCTATCAATTGCCAAGGGATATTGGTATGTTGTATCCTACTACGGATGTAATTGATACCTATGTATTTCGAGCTTTAAGGGTAACGGCAGATATAGGAATGTCAGCCGCTGCTGGCTTCTATCAGGCAATAGTGGGACTTATACTTATAGGTACTGCCAATTATCTTGTTAGAAGAATTAACCCAGAAAATGCTCTATTTTAATTTTGGTTAATTGGTGAGTAGTTAAATGGTGAGTAATAATTAACCAATTAACAAATTAACCACTCACTACTCACTATTCTGCTTACAGCTTATAGCTGGCCGAGGGGGAAGCTAGAAAAAAATGATAGAAGCGAAAAAATCAAAACTAATTTCTTCAATCATCATTTGTATAATCCTTACCTCATTTGCCGTAACGTGTATTATACCTATTATTGCCGTCTTATCCATTTCACTATCTAATGAAATGGATATTTTAAGACATGGCTATAGTCTTATACCCAGAGAAATATCTTTAACAGCCTACCAATATATATTTAAGGTTCCAAAACATATCCTACAATCGTATTTTATTAGCACGAGCGTAACAGGGGCAGGGACCCTTTTAAGTCTATTTATTATTGCTCTGCTTGCCTATCCATTATCCCGTCGGGATTTTAAATATAGAAATGCATTAGCTTTCTATATATTTTTTACCATGCTCTTTAATGGAGGTCTGGTGCCCTGGTATATCTTAATCGTAAGGTACTTACATCTAAAGGATACATGGTGGGTACTTGTATTACCCTATTTGGTACTTCCCTGGTTTGTTTTACTTCTGAAAACATTTTTCCAGCAAATACCTATCTCAATTATTGAATCAGCGAAACTGGATGGGGCAAGTGAGCTAAGAATATTTTTTACCATCATTGTTCCCTTATCAAAACCGGCCCTGGCAGCTATAGGATTATTTATTTTGCTGCGTTATTGGAATGATTGGTGGCTGCCTTTATTGTATATTGACAGTGAAAACCTGGTACCCCTGCAATATATGCTACAGAGAATGATGGCTAACATACAGTTTTTAACCCAACAACTGCGAACTACACAAATGTTTATAGATGTAAGCAAGTTGCCTAATGAGTCAGCAAGGATGGCTATGTGTATACTGGCCGCGGGGCCTATGCTCTTTATTTTTCCATTTTTCCAAAAATACTTTGTCAAGGGATTAACAGTAGGTGCCATTAAAGGTTAGTACGATACTAACCTTTGGGTCCAGAAAAAGATGAAAAGGAGGTGATGGATGCTCTGAACCAAGCCGGACCTTAGAAAGTTTTGGAAAAAACCAATCTTAAGGAGGAGAAAGAATGTTCAAAAAAATTTTGTGTGGAGTGATCATGGCAACCTTACTTTTAGCTCCTCAACTTGTCTGGGCTGGAAGCGAGTTGGAGCCAGTGGAGTTGACCTGGTACTACCCCGGACCTTATCCACAAGCCGATGCGGACATGGTATTTGAAGAATTCAATAAAATCCTCAAGGAAAAGATTAACGCAACAGTCGATTTTAAGATTCAAAACTGGGGTGCTTATGAAGATAAAATAAGGGTGATAATAGCTGCTGGAGAAGAATATGACCTCTGCTTTACGGCAAACTGGTTCAATAATTACCTTCTGAATGTAGCAAGGGGTGCCTTCTTACCTCTGGATGATTTGATTGATGAGTATGCGCCTGGACTGAAAGCTTTGGTTCCACCTGCAATGTGGGATGCTACCAGAGTGGAGGGTAAGATTTACGGGCTCATCAACTACCAGATTTCTTGTATGACAAATGGTGCCTACTTTAAAAAAGAACTGGTAGATAAGTATGGTTTTGATGTCAACACCGTAAAAGAAATGGAAGATCTGGAACCATTTCTTGCCGCGGTCAAAGAACAGGACCCGGATATTTACCCCACAGGTATTGTAGCTAGCGGAGGTGGTAACTGGGCAGGGTGGATAACCCACTTTGGCTTTGACGAGGTAGTGGGACGTGACATGCCTGGGGCTGTCCGTCTAGATGATACCGGAGAAATTCCCACAGCCATAAACCAATACAAAACAGATGAGTTTAAGAAATTTGCAAGGACAGTAGCAGATTGGTATCAAAAAGGGTATGTACGTAGTGACGCCCTCGCCATTAACGATGCTACACCTATGATAAAAGCTGCGCAGATGGGAGTCTCCTTTGGGGGAAATTGTAAGCCTGGTAATTCTGCCGAATATTTAGCTGCCCATGGCTGGGAGATAATTTCATACCCTATTTCGGAGTCTGTATTGAAAACAAGCTCCATTATCTCTACCATGCATGCTATAAGCCGAACATCTAAAAATCCCGAAAGAGCGATGATGCTTATGGAATTGTTGAACACCGACAAAGAGCTGTACAATTTGCTTACTTTCGGCATCGAGGGAATACATTACAACAAGGTAGGCCCAAATCGAATAGAACCGATAGAAGGTAGTGGGTATGTCCCAAATACGGCCTGGCTGTTTGGATGCCAGTTCAATGCTTACTTCTTGCCCGGACAGGCAGATACGCTATGGGAAGATACACATGCATTAAATATGAGTGCAGTACCTTCGCCCATCTTAGGCTTTGCCTTTGATCCTGAACCGGTCAAGACCGAAATTGCTCAGTGTTCGTCGGTTGTGGGTGAGTATATGCGAACGATTGACACGGGTAGTTGTGGTGCTGACTGGGAAGCGACACTAGTAGAATTCATAGCTAAACTTGATGGAGCTGGAACCTCCAGGATTATCACTGAGATTCAAGCACAACTCAACGCATGGAAGCAGGCAGGATAGGAAAGGGACATAATTAAGAAAAAAAGGGCTGTTGCCTTCCAGGTAACAGCCCTTTTTCTTTAAAAAGTCAAAAGAAGGACCAGCCAAATGGAATATAGACTGCTAGGTGATACCGGCCTTAGAGTTTCCGTGATAGGAATAGGTTCATTAGGGTTTTCTCGAGCAAGAGCAGCACCCGAAGAAATAGAAAAAATAGTAAATCGAGCATTGGATTTAGGAGTAAACATTATAGATGCCGCCTATGCTTATGCTGAAGGAGAAATAGAAAAGGCAATTGGCCGAGTCACTAAATATAGAAGAAGAGAGTGTATTATCCTTACCCGTTCCCATTTGCGAAGCCCTGAAGAATTTGCTCAAACCATAAATAAAAGTCTACAAAACTTGAACACAGAGGCAATCGATATTTATCAGATGCACGATGTAACCAAACCTGGTGAGTTTGAAAGATTAATGAGTAATGGAGTTTTCAATGAATTAAAAAAGGCGCAAAAGGCAGGCAAAGTTAAATTTATGGGAATTTCCACTCATGCAAGCCCAGAGGATATGAAGAAAATGATAAACTGTGGAAAATTTGATGTAATAACTGTTTCCTATAATCTCATCAATTACCAAAGGCAAGCAATTGATGGAGAGGATATATCTATAACGGAGAGGGAAATTTTGCCTTTAGCCAAAAAGAGAGGGTTAGGAGTTACCATAATGAAACCTTTTGGAGGAGGAATTTTAGCAAAAAATCCCCTTAGTGAGGCAAAAATTTCTCCTATTCAGGCCCTTAAGTTTGTAATTTCTAATCCTTATGTAGATACGGCTACTCCGGGAGTAGGCAGTATTGCGGAACTGGAAGAAGATGTGAAGGCTGGAGATCCTCATATCTTATTGTCCAAAGAAGATATAGCAAGACTTCGAGAAGATGCTAAGAAGTGGGGGCCTGATTTTTGTAGAAATTGTGGATATTGCCTTCCTTGTAGTGAAGATATTCCCATACCTCAAATTATGAGGTTGCTTATGAGGTACAGGTTAGGAGAAGAAGGCAAGAAAAACAGGGCAAAAAAGGCTTATATTAACTTAGAAATTAAGGCAAGTGCCTGCACTGAGTGTAAAAAGTGTGAGCAAAGATGTCCTTATCACCTCTCCATAAGTAAGAAAATGAAGGAAGCCCAAGAGATTTTTGAATAACCCCTGCCATTCATCCCCTCAGCAAGCTGAGGGGTATTCTGGCATTTTTTTAGAAAGATAGGCTGGCTTGATTGATTTAAAAAATGGTGAGTTTAGCTCGATCGCTTCTACCCTAAATTCCTTCTGGCAAATACCAGAAAATTGGATTAGAGGAATCCTGGTAGGTATTTGCCGATGAAGACTTCATGATGCAATAGCTAACTTCATTTTTAAGCCCACCACATCCCTCCAGGTTTTTTTCTGAGCATGACCTCCTTAAGAAAGGATACAGCTTTTTCCAGTCCTTCTTGGGAAGAGATAGGGGAATCCTCATGCTCAATGCTCAAAACATAATCATTGCGTGTTTAGAGATCTCTTTGGAAACTTTGTCTCTAACAGGGCGCGTGGAAAGGGACCCTTTCTAACGGGGTAAACTCTTAAGCTAGTTAAAGAAGGCATAGGAAAGAAATGGCTCTACCTGAAAGGTCTCTAGCGTTCGCCACGTCATTGACAAATTTCAAAACTAACTGTAATATAATATCGTAAAACGATATACTATTATTAGGGTCAAGAATTCAAGAAAGGAACATACTGCAATGACAGAACAAGACCGAAAAGAGGAGTTATCCAAGCTTTGCCCCCTTAAGATTCAACCCCGCCATTTTTACCCCAGCAGTCAAAAAGTAGAGCCTATTCAAGAAAGAAGCTATGAAGAGAATCTGGAAAAGTTTAAAAAGGAACTTCTCAAACTAAAAGAAAAGTATCAACCATTTTTGGCTAACCATACGCCTAAACCAAAAGTTTCAAGGCAAGGATGGCACCAGACAAGTTTTGAATTTCGCTATGAACAAAAAGAAGATAGAAAAGATTTTTCCAGGATACTAAAAGGCAAAGGAGAATGGGAAAAAGTTATCATTCCTGACTACCGGGGACCGCCAGGAAAGTGGACTGGCTTCTATCGGGAAGAATTTACATTTAAAGAGAAGAGAAAACCAGAAAAAAGGATGTTTTTGCGATTTTTAGGGGTAGATTACGTTGGCCATATTTACCTCAATGCTCGTTTTGTAGGAAGCCATGAGGGCTTTTTTGCCCCATTTGAATTCGATGTTACAGACCTCCTGCATTTTGAGGGGGATAACGTCCTCCTAGTAGAGGTTAAAAATGATGCCCCCACCCTGGGTCTGGAAATCCTCGATAAAAAACAAAATATAGATGGGGATAAGATTTATGCTGCTACCGGACCAGGCTGGGATGACCCTATCCTGGGATGGCACCATTGTCCTCCCGGAGCGGGAATCTACAACAAGGTCATTTTGGAACAAAGACCCCCTCTCTTCATCCATTCCCTTTTTGTAAGACCTGATATAGATAACTCTCTCATTGAAGCCTGGGTAGAGGTCTTTCATACAGAAAATCATAATCAGCAGTTCGAACTGAAGCTCTCCCTTTATCCAAAAAATTTTCAAGGCAAGACCCTGGTAAATATCCCCTGTCAAGTGGAACCAGCTGGCCCAGGCCTTAATTACTACCGATTTAAAATACCTCTCTCTCAATATAGATTATGGAACCCGGAGGAGCCCTGGCTATATACACTGCGTGCTTCTATCATCCGGGAGAGAGAGCTTCAAGATGAAAAAGATTGTCAGTTTGGAATGAGAAAATTTCATATGGATGAGAAAGAAAAGCTGAAAGGTACCCTTTATCTAAATAATAAACCCATTATTCTCAGGGGTGCCAATGAAATGGGCCATCTTCAGCAGTGTGTTATGAAAGAAGATTATCAGCAATTAATCAATGACATTCTCATAGCTAAACTTGCTCATTTGAATTACTACCGCATCACCCAACGGCCAGTACAAAAAGAGATTTATGAGTATTTTGATATGCTTGGAATGATGCACCAATGTGACCTTCCTCTATTCGGCTATTTAAGGCGAAACCAGTTTAGTGAGGCACTGAGGCAAGCCGGGGAGATGGAAAGATTAATAAGACCTCATCCTTCCTCTATCATGGTCACCTTTATAAATGAGCCCTTCCCTCCAACTAAAGAAAAAAAAGAGCACAGAGACCTTTATAGAAATGAGTTAGAGGCTTTCTTCGAAGCTGCCAGAAAAGTAATCTGGATAGAGAATCCAGACCGCGTGGTTAAGAATGTAGAAGGAGACTATGATCCCCCTACACGGACCGGACTATCAGATTTTCACTGTTATACTCTCTGGTACACAAACCACTCCATGCCTATAGGTAAACTCCATAAGGGGTATTTACAGGCCCTAAAGAAAGGATGGAAGACCGGCTGCGGAGAATACGGGACTGAGGGATTGGACCCTCTTTCAGTAATGCTTAAGGATTATCCTAAAGAGTGGCTGCCGAAAAATATTGAAGATCCATGGAGACCGGGGAAAATCATCAAGGCCCAGACCTATGATATGCACGGAGACTGGTATGAGGAACAATATCGTATCCAGGATTGGATAAGAGAAAGTCAGGCTCATCAAGCCTTTGCCACCAGAATGATGAGCGATGCCTTAAGAAGGCGCTCAGATATAATTGTCTCTACGGCCCTGCATTTACTTATTGATGCCTGGCCCTCTGGCTGGATGAAGGCTCTGGTTGCTCATAACCGAGTCCCCAAGCCAGCTTACTTTGCCTTGCAAAAGTCCATGGAGCCTGTTCGGATAAACTTAAGGACAGACCGCTTCAAGATGTATGGTGGCCAGAGAATTGAAATAGAGGCCTGGGTACTAAATGACACAGATGTGGACCTGCAAGGTTATAAAATCGTGGCTACTTTAAGGAAAAAAGATGAGAATTATGGGTCATTTGAAATTGATGTAGAAGCAAAATCCTCTATTTCCACTTATGCAGGAACAATATCTTTTGATGCTCCCCGGGTACGGGATAGAGAAACTTTCTACCTTGATGCAGCACTATTGGATAGCGAGGCAAATATTGTAAATTGTGAAAGGATAGCTTTAGAAGCGTTTGAGAAAGAGATAAAACCATCTCATACCACAATCATGTATGTGGGTAGAGATATAAAAGACTTCCTTGAAAAGCTAAACATCACGACTATACCCTATCAAAAGGAGGGAAAAAGGGCGGAGGGGATACTCATAAATTCATGGGAGGAATATCAGAAAAAGAGTCATTCTCTTTTAAAGTGGGTGGCTGAAGGTTCAAAAGCGCTCTTTCTGCTAAATGATATGGGGAAAGATAGGGTAGAAATCGAGGATACAATCATTTACTTGAAAGAAATGGCCGGTGGGCTAACAGGAATAACCGAGACTGGGCTGACGTTTGTGGCCAGAAATGCCAATGAGTCTATAACCCGAGGCTTTGGGCCTAAAGATTTCTCCTTCTGGTATAATGAAGAAAAGGATCATATCGATTTCATTGCTAAAAAGTATATGGATTGCCACGGAATAACACCTCTTCTTTTCACTCACCAGAAACCTACTTTACATATAATTGAAATCGCAAAAAGTAAAGGTTTAAAGAAAAAACTACCCATTGTAGGCTATATGCCTTATGGCAAGGGTGAACTAATTTTTTCTACTCTTTGCTTAAAGGGATTTGTCGGCGTGAACCCTGTATTAGACCGCTTCCTCAAAAAACTGTTATAGACTGAAAAAAACAAGAATATAAAGCTGAAAGACAGTTTTGAGAAGGAATTTCAGGAGTAGGCATAATTTATAAGATTTTCTAAGATACGAGCGGTTCCCTCTCCCTTAAGGGAGAGGATTAAGGTGAGGGGGGAGCGAGGCTTATCTTGAATAATATGTTCGGCCAACGAGGAGAACCAATACAATGATGAATCAGGACAAGTTAGCTCTTGGCGATCTCGCGAAGCAGTACGCTGAGCTCTGTAACGATCCGGTACAAGATGAGCGCCGGGCTCTCTGGAGGCAACACAACAGCTTGAAGAAGATTCGGCCTCTGATCTACGTCCGTGCATTTGCGTGGGAGGAAATGTCCCAGTCAAAATGCACGTGCGCGGACCCGTTCCTCCGACAGTTCGAGGATTTTTTCCGTAACCACCTGTTCTGGAGTACCTTTAACGACGATTCAATTTTCGAACCGTGGGTCACTGTCCAGGCGACCCAAAAATGCGTCGGTTGGGGTTTGTCCGGTGAACGCAACTTCAGCGAGGAGCCCGCAGGTTCATGGAAAACCGACTATCCCATCAGGAAGCTTGACGATATTGAACAACTGTGCATCCCATGGCATGAAATCGACGAAGAGAGGACAGCAAGGGATGTCCAGGGACTGCAAGATGCTGTTGGAGACGTCATCACAATCAACGTCGATCGTGGGCCGGCTTACAGGATGTGGACAGGCGACATCTCTACGGATCTCGGGTACCTGAGAGGAATCGAACACTTCATGGTGGATATGGTGGACAATCCTGATTGGCTTCATCAGCTTGTTAAGTTCCTGGCGGACGGAGTGCTGAAGGCCCATGATCAGGCGGAAGCGGCCGGAGATTGGGGACTGTGTGCTCACCAGAATCAGAGCATGGCGTATGCAGAGGAGCTACAAGACCCGGCACCCAATGTCAATGGCGTCAAACGCACCCAGTTATGGGGCTACATGGCAGCCCAGGAGTTCACTGGCGTATCGCCGGCAATGCATGAGGAGTTCCTGCTACGATATCAGTTGCCGATACTCGACAAGTTCGGTCTGGTTGCTTACGGCTGTTGTGAGGATCTTACCTACAAAATTGACATGTTGCGGCAAATCCCGAACTTGCGGCGGATTGCAGTCTCGCCCTTTGCTGATGCCGCGAAGTGCGCTGAGCAGATAGGACGCGACTATGTCTTCAGCTATCGGCCGAGTCCAGCTGATATGGTGAGCTACGATTTCGATCCTGACCGTGTTAGATCCATTTTAAGACGTGATCTGCAGGCCTGTAAGAACTGCCTTGTGGACATCACATTGAAGGATGTAGAGACGGTACAAAGAGACCCCAATCGTGTTCGCCAGTGGGTGATCATTACGCGGGAAGTGATTGACGAGATTTTTGGATGATGCAAGCCGAACAAGGCGCTGGAGCAGTATAAAATTGAACCAGCGCCTGCAAATTTAAGGCAAGTTTCGCACAAATGTGGAAATACAGTTATGGATTTGAAAGAATATTTGCAAATTAATGATAAGCAGCTTGAAAGATTCAAGGATATATATAGACGGTACAGGATGATGTATGAAGATCCTGATAATTGTTTCCCTATGTTTATGATAATGGTTCCTGTAGAAAATTTGCCAACATGGGAAGAACGTCTTGCAGACCCTATTGTGATGCTGAAAGCGGAGATGGATATACTCAGGCCACACCTTGAGTTTGAGGATGACCGTGTTCCTACAGTTCGTGTTGAGTTTGGAACAGCTCAGGTAGCAGCCGCTTTTGGCTGCGAGATGTTTGTGCCACCTAATAGCCTCCCTGCTGCAAAGACACATATTCTGAAAAAGGCGAAGGATGTATACAAAATGGAAAAACCATCCCTTGATGCAGGTTGGTATGAAAAACTGAAGGAATATACCAGGGTTTTTCTTGAGAACCTTCCGGAGGGAATTCATATTCAACACCCGGATATTCAGAGTTCCTTTAATTCAGCACACCTCATTCGAGGAAATGATATATTTATTGATTTCTATGATGAACCCCAAGCCCTGGATGCGCTTCTTGACCTTATAACTGACTACATGATTGACTTGGTTCCTCACCTTAAAAGCATGATCAGTACCGACAGGGAATGGTTTTTTGATTGGGGAGCAATGTGGAAAGGTACGGCCAGGATATCTAATTGTTCCACACATATGATAAGTCCAGACCAATACAAAAACCATATCATGCCCAGAGATATGCATCTGCTGAAAACAATTGGTGGAGGCAGAATGCACTACTGCGGCACTTCGGACAAGGTAATTAATGAGTTCTTCAAGGTGCCTTATATTACAGGACTTGATTACGATGCAGACCATCATGAGCTCTTTTCTTTATCTGAGCGTGTCCCAAAGCATGTAACCCTGCTTCACTCTTACTGGGGTACGGGCTCCGATGAAACGATTCAGCGTCTTCTGAAAGGAGACTGGCCCAAAAAGCGGAATATCATAGTGCAAGTGCATGTCTCTTCTCTCGAAGAGGGAAATCAGGTCCTCAAAAACCTACGCAAATCAGTTCCTTATGCCTATCAGGGCGACCTGTAAGTAGATTTGTATGTCTCCTCTGGGGCTAAAATAATAAGAAGGAGTAATTTGTGAAGATGAGCGATATGACTTACAACATCAGCAAATGGCTTATCGAGTAAATGCATACGGGCCAAAATTTAACCGCGCGCCCCTGGAAGAAAGGCAAAGTTTACCACGTACCGAGGCATTGAAATCTACTTTGATTGGGCTTCCGGCTTTCCCTGAGGCACCACAGGAACTTATGGAACAATATATTTATGCCTTTGACAAAGTTACTGCACAAGCGGATGAGGTAGCAAAAATTACAATAAAAAATCAGGATATAACTAAGCCACCTGATAAACACTCGGTTATGCGTTAAAGATTTTTTGCTAGTCTTCTTAGGAAAAGTTTAACTACTTACGGGGTAAAAAGGAGGAATTGAGAATCAATTCAAAAGATAGGATGGTTAAGACCTTAAACGGGGAGAAGCCAGGTAGAGTAGCTGTTGCTCCTCACTGGTGGGGTCATTATAAATTTGAGATAGCAGGCAAAGATTATATAACAGACTGGTACAGAGATGGGTCTTCTATGATTGAAATATAGGCCAAATTTTATGAAACTTTTAAGCCTGATTGGTTTCACCTTCATAGTGGTACCCCTGGCCACTATAAGTATCTCAGAGTGAAAAAGGAAGATGATAGATTTTTTTTAATAAATCCTCTTGGCTGGGAGCCGCCAATTGGAGGTTGGTATGATGAAGTACTTAATAGAAAAAGTTTCCCAGATAAGTCTTGAGTGGGCTAAAGCTTATGCTGAGGCTGGCTGTGATGCCTTTATTATTTCTGAGGCAGAGTTCTCCTCGGATTTAATATCACCCAAGATGTACCAGAGGGTACTTTTTGATATTCATCAAAGATATTTTAAAGAAATTTCTGAAATGGGGATATTCCCAATGCTCTGTTTTTCTGGCAACATAAATCCTCTTATAAAATATATCAACAAAATCGGAATAAAGGCTTTAATGGTTGAAGAAAACAGAAAGGGATTTAGCATGGATACTTTGAAAATTAGGGAAATATTAAATGAAGAAATTACCCTTTTTGGAAATATTGACCCCTATGAGGCATTAGTTAAAGGGAGGCCGGAGGATGTGGAAAAGGCGGTCAAAAAACAACTTTTAGCTGCTCGAAGGGGAAGATTTATCGTTTGCAATGGAAGTCCTTTGATAGAGGGAACTCCTCCTGAAAACGTCAAGACAATGATAGGGGTGGCTCGTCGATATGGAAAAAATCCACAGTACTAAATTTTTTGATAGGGGAGATATAAATTGGAGAAAGATCAAGAAATCAAATTTCAAGTCCTGAATACCTTCTTTTTTGTAAGAGAAGGGAATAATTTGAAGCAGGTACTTTCCGTAAAGATAGAGAATAACCGGGGCACCTTGAAAAATGGTAAGCTGAAGGTAGACATACTAGAGAGAAATCTTTGTTTTGATATTCCTCTAGTTGCAAAGGGGGTAAATGTACATTCTATTAGTATCCCAGAGGTTGATAAGCCTACTCCGGCCACCTTCAGGTTAATTGTAGGTTCCTCAAAATGGATACATAAAAGGGTTATAGAGAGAAAAAGACACTGGAAGATTCATTTAATTCCATTTTCTCACCATGATATTGGATATACTGACCTGCAACCCCTCGTAGTAGCTAAACATAAAAGATATTTTGATAAGATCATTGAATACTGCAGACAAAGCGAAGACTACCCAGAAGAGGCCAGGTTCAGGTGGACCTGCGATACTGCATGGGCTGTTAAAAACTACCTTGATGATTCCCGAACAAGGAACAAAGACTTTCTGAAACTGATAGGAAAAGGAAGGGTTGAGGTGACAGCTCTTTTTGCAGCCCTATCTTCGCCTTTAGCCAGCAGTGAGGAGCTTATTAGAGCATTATACTATACCTTTGAGCTTAAAAGAAAGTACAAAATTCCCATTAAAACAGCAATGACTACAGATATACCAGGCCATCCCTGGATTCTTCCCCAGCTTCTCTCAAAAGCTGGTATAAGGTATTTATCTACAGCAGTTAATCAAGCCTACTCCCAAAATAACCAGCCAAGAGCAAAGGCTCCTTACCTGCCCAGGCCATTTTACTGGGAATCTCCGGATGGGAGTAGAGTCCTTGTCTGGAATGCGGACACGGATTATACCTATCTTGAAGGTTTCCTATTGGGGTGTGTGGAGGATTTCCGCAAAGAATACAAAAATCTGCGTGAATATGTGCTATCCTTCCATAATGAAGATTTAAAGCATCTTTTAAAGATTCCTGATAGGGCTTTACCTGAACATCTTGAGCTATTAGAGAAGAAGAGCTATCCCTATGATGCCATTAAATTACGTGCACCTTCAGGAATCCTGGGAGATAACCTTCCACCAACTTTTAAGATAGTTGAGACTGTCAGAGAATGGAATAAACGATGGGCTTATCCTAAATTAATAATAAGCACAAACGCTGAGTTTTTCCAATACATGGAAACAACTTATCATAAAAGATTTCCCTGTTATAAAGGGGACTGGACAGACTGGTGGGCAGATGGCCCTGCCTCTTCTGCCTATGAGACAGGCCTAAACAGGGTTACTCATGAGGAGTTAGCCTCAGCCGAAAAATTCTCCAGTCTGGCATTTTTCATAAATAAAAAATACAGCTATCCGGCAGGGGATATTAGCAAAGCCTATGAAAATATGATGTTATTTGATGAGCATACCTGGGGTATGCATGATTGTTTCCGAAACCCGCATTCTCATTCAACTAAGATCCATTGGAGAATAAAATCCTCCTTTGCCTATGATGCATCCTGGATAGCCAGAGATATATTGGAAAAAAGTTTAACCAGAATTGCATCAGATATTAGAACAGAGGATGGATACTATCATATAGCTGTTTTCAATTCTCTATCCTGGCCTAGAACAGATCTTGTAAATCTTTCCCTCCCTTTGAATATATGCAATGATGGTAATTTCAAAATAATAGATGTAAGGACAGATGAGTCTTTACCCTATCAAATTATAGATTATTTGCCAGAGGAAAAGATTTACAGGATTATGTTTGCAGCCAGAGAGGTTCCTGGACTTGGTTATAAAAGTTACAAAATATTACCCCACATAGAGAAAATCGGTCTTGCTAAAGGGGAAAAAGGGAAAAATAGTATAGAGAATTCCTACTATAAGATTTCTTTAGACCCTGAGAGCGGTGGGGTAATAAGTATTTTTGACAAGGAATTGCGTCAGGAACTGGTGGATAAAGAAAGTAGCCACAAGGTCAATGAATACGTGTATGACAGAGGAGAGCCACCTCTTAACAAAAGATTTTTCCCGGCCAGGGTAAAGGAAATTATAAACAAGGATGGGCCATTATCAGAATCTTTAATTACCATCTCTACAGGGAAGATGGCCCCTTCAATACACCAGGAGATCAGGCTCTACAAGAACATAAAGAAGATTGATTTTATCAACACAATAAATAAAAAAGAGACCCTTATCAAAGAAGGGATATACTATGCTTTCCCCCTTAATATTAACAAAGGAGAATTCAAGCTGGATGTTCCTGGCGCAATTTTGCGTCCTGAGGTAGATCAACTTCAAGGCACCTGTCGAGATTGGTATTCTTTCCAGCATTGGTTGGATGTATCAAATTCTGATTATGGTCTAGTCTTCTCCTCGAGGGAAACTGGCCTGGTATCCTTGGGCGACATAAATACAGGTAAATGGCTTGAGGAGTTATCTTTAACCAATACTAATTTCTTCATTTATATAATGAATAACTACTGGAATACCAACTTTAGGCCAGGCCAGGAAGGTAAACTCACTTTTCACTTTTCACTCTTCACCTATTCTGGTAGATTTGATGTTTTGCGCTCGACCAGATTAGGATGGGGTTACTGCACACCATTGGTTCCGATTATTTTAAAGAAAAATCAAAAAGGTATCCTACCCCTTGAAGAATTCACCTTTTGCCAGGTTGACAAACCAAATGTGATGGTGATGACTATAAAACAAGCAGAAGATAAGAAAGGATATATAATGAGGCTCCATGAATTTAGCGGACAGGAGAGTATCTTTGAAATAAAATTTCCATTCTTGGAGATTTCAAGAGCCTACCAGACAAATATAGTGGAGGAAAATATAGGCTCCCTTAAGGTAAAGGGGGATAATATTATAACTTTGCCCATCAAAGGCTGGGGAATAGAAACAATTCGAATAATACCGGTTTAAGGAAAAATTGGAGGGAATTGCAGCAATGACAGGGAAGGAGCGCATCAAGAAAGCCTTTGCCAACAACGGGGAGCCGGATCGGGTCCCCATCGAGCCGGGCCTTGATTTTGATACTCTGACTGACCTATCCGGCCTCGATTACTGGAAATACCAGGAGCAAGGGCATACCGAATTGAGCAGCCTGATTACCTGGTGCAATCGGCTGGGATTTGATCTGTACTATTTTGCCGCCGGGATTCCCGAACCCAACCCACCTGAGAGTATCCAGATTAGCACAAGAAAGTGGAAGGAAGGAGAAGTTCGTATCGTCGAGACAAACGCAAGGACACCCTCAGGACATATCCAGCAGCGCCGCCGCTATCCCAGGCACAACCCCGAGTATTCTCATGAAAAATTTATCAAAGACCTTCATGCTGATTGGCCGGTGTTCAAGGAATATTTCGGAGAAGAGTGGCCAGTTCACCGGCGGTACTTTGAAGAATACGCACGCGCTGGGGACCGTGGGGTGGTCGGCGTTGTTGTCCACAGCCCAATTGACTGGTGGCAGGAATATCGCCATGGCGGTATCGAACAGGTGATTTTTGACCTCTATGACGAAAAATCACTGATGGAGGAGGTTTTCGAATACTACCAGATTCACAGCTTTGCCTACCTTGAGACAGCCGTTAAATTAGATCCTAAGCCCGATTTCGTGATGATTCACGGATCAACTTGTTCGGCGAGTGTGATTTCGCCGAATCTCTTTAAAACCTATGCCCTTTCTTATATTCAACAAGCCACTGCTTTACTGAAGAACGCGGGAATTCTGAGTCTATTCCATGTCTGCGGTAGGAGCAACGAGTGGCTCCCTATGCTTGCCGAGACAGACTTAAATGTAATAGACGCCCTGGAACATCCCCCTGCTGGTAATGTTGATTTGGGCAAAGCGAAGAAGCTCTACGGGAATCGGCTCTGTCTAAAGGGGAATGTTTCGGCAATTACCATGACTTATGGCAGGCGGCAGGAGGTTCGCCAGGGGGTCATACGCTGTCTTGACGCCGCGGCTGCAGGTGGCGGATATGTGCTCGCTGTCGGAGATAGTATCGGGCCAAAAGCGAATCTTAAAAATATTGAAGAGATGGTCAACACCGCTCTCAAGTACGGACACTACTGAATGGAGAAAAAGATGCAAGCAAAAGTTGGCTTAGTATTAATGGCAGCAAAATGTTTTTGGGATAAGAGAGTCCAAAGTTATAGAAAACTCCCAGAGCTAATTAACAAGGATGCAGAAAATATTGTCAGCAGGCTTTCAAAACATATGGGGATAGTAAATACTGGAATAGTGACCTCTATACGAGAAGCAGAGATAGCTATCGAGGAGTTTAAAAAGGAAAAAGTCGAACTTTTAATAATTTGTCCTCTAATGTGGAGTGAAGATCAACCTTTGATAAAACTCGTAAATGAGATGGGTGAAGTTCCCCTTCTCTTATGGTGTTATTCTCCCTACCGTAAACTGCCACCTAAGATAAGTGCCTTGGATTTATTTAGAGGGTCCGGTTCTGTAGGACTATTTCAGGCAAGTGGTCCCCTGAAGAGATTGGGAAGAGATTTTGGTTTTGTCATGGGAGATCCAGAGGATGAAGAAACCATCCATAACATTGTAGAATACACTCAGCTAGTAAAATTAACAGGAGAGCTTCAAGAAGTTAAGCTAGGCATACTTCCCTCGAGGTGCGAGGTGATGACAGATTTATATGTTGATGAATTTAGTTTAACAAGCATACTCGGTCCTGCACTGAAGTACATTTCAGTAGGGCAGCTTCTCTCAGCTTCCCAGGAAATTGATACCTCAAGGGTCAAGATTAATGTGGATGAGCTTAAGAGAAGATATAGAATAAAGGGCGTAAGTAATAAAGCTCTATATCAGGCAGTTAGAGCTTCTCTGGGAGTGGCAGAGTTAGTGGATAGATTTTGCCTTGATGCCCTGGCCATTGATGACCTCTCTGAAGAACTTCATGAAACCATGGGACTTCGTCCCTGTCTTTATCTTCCTCTTCTTCAGGAAAAAGATATAACTATTAGTATGGAAGGTGATATTACTGGAGCAGTGGCCATGTTTGTACTTAAGAGATTGACCAATAGTCCGGTTATGTTTAGCGAATTTTTTAATTTCGATAAAACGGACAATTCTGTTATAGCAGGCCATGCTGGTCTTCAAAATCCTCGTTTAGCTGAAAACGATGATGGAGTTATAATTACTCCCGACTATGAGCTTCAGGGTTCATCAGAGTTTGAGGGTGCCTGGATGGAGTTTACGGCTAAGCCGGGTCAAGTGACCTTATTGCAGATTGTTCCAAAAATAGAAGGGTTTAAAATGATTATAGCCGCAGGCGAAGCTTTAGGTTCTGACGGTGTAAGAGTGGAAGGATTTCCTCATGTACAGATAAAATTTAGCTTTCCTCTAGATGATTTTTTTAATCAGGTAGTTAGAGGTGGAGCTACTCATCACTGGGCTATGGTTCACGGAGATGTAAAAAGTAAACTAAAAATGTTGGCGGAACTGCTCAAAATAGAAAAATTGGTATTTTAGAGTATCTGAATATATTTTAACTAACGAGCGACGAATTAAAAGGAGGATGACAGTATGAGTGAAAAATTAAGAAGGGAAAAACTTGCCATTGAAGGAGGAAAACCGGTAAAGACCACACCTAACCTACCTATGTTCCCCGGTGGGCTGGAAATAGGCCAGGAAGAAAAGAAGGCTGTGCTTGAAGTTCTAGACCACAAGTATCTTTTTCGCTATTACGGCCCAGAGGAATTTTCCTCCAGAGTAAAATTACTTGAGGAAGAGTTTGCCAAAAAGATGGGAGTAAAATATGCACTGGCAGTGAATTCCTGCACCTCGGCTTTAATTACCTCTCTTATAGCAGTGGGAGTTGGTCCAGGAGATGAGGTAATCATTCCTGGATATACATTTTTTGCTAGCTGTGCTGCGGTAATTGCAGCTAGGGCTATTCCTGTAATTGCCGAGGTTGATGATTCTCTTACTCTGGACCCCGAGGACCTTGAGCGTAAAATAACTCCCCGCACTAAAGCAGTAATGCCGGTTCATATGCGGGGGGCTCCCTGCAATATGGATGAGATTATGGAAATAGCCAAAAACCATAATTTAAAGGTGGTGGAAGATGCTGCTCAGGCCTGTGGAGGAAGCTATAAGGGAAGATATTTAGGAACCTTTGGGGATTGCAATACCTTCAGCTTTCAGTATCACAAAATAATTACTGCCGGTGAGGGTGGAATGGTCACCACCGATGATGAACTCCTCTATGATAGAGCTCAGGGATATCACGATGTAGCAGCCTGCTGGCGTCCCGGAGGCCCGGGGAAGCGTTTTGGCTCGGCCCGATATAAGGGAGAGCTTTTTCCAGGAGTTAACTTCCGCATGTCAGAGTTAATAGGGGCAGTAACCAGGGTTCAATTAAGACGCCTTGATGGTCTAATTGAGAGAATGAGAAAAAATAAGAAAAGAATAAAAGATGCCATTTCCCATATTAAGGGAATACAGTTTCGAAGACTAAATGACCCAGAAGGAGATACGGCTATCGCTTTGTTCTTCTCACTTCCAACGGCAGAGCTTACAAAGAAATTTGCCAAAGATTTAAGAGCAGAGGGAGTTGAGGCAAATTCCATATATAATAAGGGAGTGCCTGACTGGCATATTTATTCCCACTGGGAGATGATTATTAACAAATGGACAGTTACTGCTGAGGGCTGTCCTTACACCTGCCCTCACTATAAAGGTCCAGAGATTAAGTATTCAGCTGATATGTTGCCTAAGACCCTGGATTTATTAAGTAAATCCATCCAAATTGACATTCCTCCTCAGTTGACAAAGGAAGATTGCCATATGATTGCCCGGGGCGTCCACAAAGTAGCAGATGCATATTTATAAAATAGGAGGGAATAATGGTTAAACTTGATGTCTGTTTGGAAACAGTATCATATCTACCTTAAGTGAGGCGGCTAAAGTAGTGGAAAAAGAGGGCTTCACTCTCTTACTTGAGCCACTTAACACCTACGTGGACCACCCGGGATATTTCCTTAACTCTGCCAAGGAGGGAGCCAGGATAATAAGGGATATTAACCATCCCCATATTCACCTGCTTTACGATGTTTATCATATGCAGATAATGGAAGGAAATGTTATATCCACTATTGAGCAAAATATTGACATTATAGGCCATTTCCATGCTGCTGGTGTTCCAGGAAGAGGCGAGCTTTACATTGGTGAGCTAAACTATCCCAATATTATCAAGCGTATTGAAGGATTAGGATACGAGGGATGTTTCGGGCTGGAATATTTTCCCAGCATGGACTCTGAAGAATCACTAAAAAGCATAAAAGAGCTATTAGAAGATTAAAGGAGCTATTGTTATGGCAATTCGTAAGTTGGAAGGTGGACAATATAGAGTTCTTGGTGATGATCAAATTGAGGATATTCACCAGGCAACTCTAAAAGTTCTAGAAGAAGTTGGAATAAGGGTAGAACATAAGCCAGCATTAGAAGTGTTCTCTGGTAACGGCTGTGATGTTGATTTTAACAAAAAAATTGTTAAGATTCCCCAGTATGTGTTGAAAAAAACTCTTCAAACTGCTCCTTCCAGTTTTACTCTTTATGGTAGAAAGCCGGAATTTGACGTATTGGTAGATACTCAAAATGTGTATACTATAGGGGGCTCATCAGCCTTGTTTGTCTTTGACTTAGATGGAAATCGCCATCCAGCCACGCTTAAGGATTTAGTTGATCTTACCAGACTTCAGGATGCTTTGGAGAATCTTCATATTATGCATGGGATTGTTAACCCCCAGGATATTCCTCAACCCGGATTTTGTCGGCGTCTTTTTGCCGCGGTAATGGAAAATACCTCCCGAAACTACTATTCTCAGGCTGAGGATGCAGAGGATGTAAGAGACCAAATTGAGATGGCCTCACTTATTTTAGACAGCAAAGAAGAGGTTAAAAGAAAACCCATTTTTACTGAAGTTGTCTGTATGGTCAGCCCCCTTACTCATCCAGATAAGATGACAGAGGTATTAATGGAATCGGCTAAGTATAGGGTGCCCCTTTATATAGAAGTTGACGCTCAACCTGGAGGGACAACTCCGGTTACTCTCGCTGGAACACTAGTGGAACAAAATGCCAATATTTTATGTGGGATAACTTTGGTCCAGCTGGTTAATCCGGGTACACCCTGCATCTACTCTATTGCTTCTGGAATTATGGATATGGCTACAGGAAATTATTCTGGCGGTGCACCTGACACATCTCTTTTGCATGCTGCTACTGCTCAAATAGCTCACTATTATAATCTGCCTTTTCAAGGGGGAACCTGTATTGATGCTACTATTTCCGATGCTCAAGCTGGGTATGAGAGGGCCCTGCAGGTTTTAACCTGTGCTCTTGCTGGAGTTAACTTTGTTCACTTATCTATAGGATTGATGGAGCAAATGCTTTTGGCCAGTTATGAGCAGTGTGTAATTGACAATGAAATCTTGGGAGCTGCTTTTCGCATTGTAAAAGGAATTGAAGTTAATGAGAATACACTTGCCTTAGATGTTATTAAAGAAGTGGGGCCAGGAGGAAATTATCTTATACATGAGCACACAGTAAAGAATTTCAGACAGGTAAGATGGTTTCCTGCTATTACTAACCGGAAGAAATGGGCGGTGTGGGAGTCTAAAGGGGCAAAGGATATGGGACAGAGAGCCAGGGAGAAAGCAAGACAAATTTTAAAGGAACATCATCCCCAATATCTTTCTTTAAAGCTATGCCAGGAATTAGATAAGTTTGCCCAACGAGCCCAAAAAAGAGTTTTAAAAACGATTGCTAGAGGGTAGGAGGAAAAGATGGTAAAAGATGAATTAGTTAATCTGGTAGAGTTTGGGAAAATTAAATGGTGGTCAGGTAAGTACCCAAATGAAATTGAAAGCCATCTTATCCAGCCTCTTAAGGATGAAGAGGGGAATTCCTATTGGCTGCCAGCGGCAGAATCCAGGGAAAGTGAGTCCCATATAGGAGTAGAGTGGAATGAGCCAAGAAACGTATACAACCTGGAAGTAATCTATAAAGAGGATGAGTTTATTCCAAAACCAGACTCAGTAAAGGTGCAGTACTGGCAATGTAATTGGCCAACCCCTGCCCCGGAAAGGTTGAAAGGAGCAAAGCGAGGCTGGATAGGGGCCGATGATTCTTATCATGGAGAATGGATAAGAGCTAATACTAAAGTAACAGCTCATAAAAATAAACATATCTATAGCTTTGAGCATCTTGATATTGTGGAGCTGCCTGATGAGCAAAAAATAGAGGAAGCTGAGGATTGGAATGCTTTTTTCAGAAAGACTTTAAAAATCCGCCTTGTATTCAAGAATAATCCTGGACCTGCTATTGCTGATCTCAAAGTATACTCTAAGTCTTTATGGAAACATATAGATTTGGATATTTTTTTTGGATGCGGTGAAAATGATAAGGGAAGGGATTGGTCAGGAACTATAGAGGCCTATAATGGCAGAATAAAAGATATCCGGCCCCTAGATTTTGACAAAGATGATGCTATTGCTAAAAATCATGCCTGGAAGTGCAGGACTAAAGGAAGACCCAAGGGAATTCGAACTCATGCGATGTATGCCAATGGCCTTGAATCTTCAGATAGTACTATAATTACACTAAGGACAAAAGCAAAGAGCTTTTCCTTTCTTGTTGGTGATGTAATTAAAGGGCCTATTTTTATAAAGGACTATGATGTCTTTATAAAAAAGAGCAAAGAGCAAATTGACTACAAGGTATATTTAAACCAATTAGCATCTTCGAATAAGAAGAGTATCTATGACTTAGTTATTTTCCAGCCAGAGCAATCATACGAAAGAGCTTTTAAAGAAATCCCACCCTTGCAAAAAATCAAACACGAGGAATCTGCCCTGCCACCTTTGCAAAAAAGTAAAGACGTGGTAACTGCCCTGCCCTCTTTAGCAGAAGTTTTACAAAAATATGGTAGATACCTCATTTTAGGTTGCGAGGGAAATCGCCAGGAATTTGCCTTGGGGTTTAATGGGCACTTGTTTGCTAATAAGAAATTTCTTAAACCTTATGGCCGTGATATAGATAAACTTCTGTGGCCGGGGATGGAAATACAGTATAAGTTTGGTACTGGAGATACCCCTGATTTTAGAGAGAGGGAAGATGGCTGCATACAAAGCTTAAAAGAGGGATACCTGCCTATAGTAGCAACCTGTTGGATAGATAGGGAAATTGAGTATAAAGAAGAGACGTTCACTAGCTTTCTTGATGATTCTATTAAGCATTCTCTCCTAAAACGTGGGGATGAGGATATTGTTTGCCTGATGCAATTTAGTGCCAGGAATACTACAAAAGGGAAAAAACAGGCAAAGATATGGCTTACAATCCAACCTCCTGAAGAGTTATCCTTTGAGGATGGATTTATTTTGGCTAAAGGTAGAGTAGTTTTGGGTGAAACAGTAAAAGATAAGTGGAAAATTCAGAAATATGAGGAGCCTTTGATTAGAGCTTATATTAATGTTAACAACAAAGGTGCGCTCACTGCCAAAACATATGTAAGCAAATTAGAGAATACTCATGGTATTTCCAATGCCATAGTATATGAAGTTGAACTTGATAGCTATGAGGAACACACAATTAATCTTGCTATTCCCTTCGTTAGTTTAATTAAAAATAAGAACTTACTTTCCTCTCTGAGGTATAATGAAAAATTAAGGGAAGTAATTTCATACTGGAAAAACTATATTGACGAAGGCATGCAAGTAAATGTTCCTGATCCTATTATTAACGATTTCTATAAAGCTGTACCTATTCATGTAGCCATTACTGTGGATAAAGATCCTATCTCGGGCTTATATGAGCTGCCCCCGGCTACTTATGAATACGGCCCTTGTGGAAATGAGGCCTGCTGGCAAATTCGTCAACTTGATTATCGGGGGTATCACAAACGTGCCGAGGAATATCTGGAAGCATTCATTCAACTTCAAGGGAAAATGCCTTTTGATGGGAATTTTAAATCTAAAGAAGGCTCTTTCCAGGCTTGTGGCACCTATGGAGATGAAATACACAGAGGAGTTTTTGCTTATAATCTTGATCATGGATTTATTCTTTTCCAACTTGCAGAACATTATCTTTTAACAAGAGATGATAAGTGGCTAACCAGAATATTACCCAATCTTCTAAAGGGGTGCGAGTTTATAATTCGTGAGAGAGCCGCTACTATGGGCAGGGAAGCTAATGGCAGTAAACGCTCAGAGTATGGTTTGCTGCCAGCGGGCCATATGGAAGATAATCAGGAATGGAGACATTGGTTTGCTGTTAATGCTTATGCTTACTATGGCATGAAATTAACAACAGATATACTAAAAAAGATTAATCATTCCGAGGCAGAGAGAATTTCCAAAGAAGCCAGAGCTTATTGTAAAGATATTCGTGAGGCAGTAGAAAAGGCAATGATAGAATCACCAGTTGTTAAATTACTAGATGGTACCTGCGTCCCTCATATTCCTGCCCGAGCCCGACTGCGTGGAAGAGAGTTAGGATGGTTGCGTGAGGGTGGATATGGACCTTTACACTTGGTTGGCTGTGATATAATAAAGCTCGATGAGGAGATAACAACATGGATTTTAAAGGACCTGGAGGATAATATATTTATTAGCCGGGAATTTGGATGGCCAATAGATCTTGAAAAACACTGGTTTAGTCAGGGAGGGGTAGCCTGTCAACCACTACTATTAAATAATGGTATAGTTTATTTAAAAAGAGGACAAATTAAACACGCCATAAGGTGGCTTTATAATTCTTTAGGGGTGAGTTTATACCCGGATGTTAAAGTTTTTGCTGAATGGGTGTCGGAACCCGGGCATGGTGTTGGCCCTTTTTATAAAACTTCTGATGAGTGTGAATTTCTTAACTGGCTGCGTATGTTTTTAGTTTATGAACAAAAAAATAAATTATTTCTTGCTATGGGCACAGCAAGAAATTGGCTAAAAGATGGTAAAACTATCACGGTAAAAAAATCAGCTACTTATTTTGGGATTGTAAATTACGAGTTACATTCAAAGGTTACTTCTGGAGAAATTGAAGCAACCTTAAATCCGCCAAAGCGCAGTATTCCAGAAAAAATTGTCATTTGTTTTCGCCATCCAGAGAAAAAACGGATACAAAGTGTCATCGTCAACGGTGTTAAACATCAAGATTATGATGCTGATAAAGAAGTTATTTATTTAACCAAATTATCTGATGAGATGAAAATAGTGGTTAAATACTGATTAATAAAGCAAGGAAAAAATCATGGTTTTAGATTTTAATATTCCTGCTAAAGAGATTGAACGAAGAAAACAGGTTATTCGAGATGTATGGGATTACAAATTGGATAACGTTGATCATATTCCTATCCAGTTGATCCCGGTACCAAACTCAAAAGGCTATACTCTTAAAGAAAGATTCACTGATAAAAGAAAACAGTTAGAAGTGGAGGTGGAAAAAATTAAGGCAGGCTTAGAGTTAATGCCTGATGATTATATACCAACTTTGCATCCTGATTTAGGTTATGTAGTTACCCAAAGTGTTTTTGGAATGAAACCAGTTTATGCTGATTCTCATCAACCTCCTTATACTAAGAAAGACCCTCCCAAAATTGCAAAAATTGATGAGGTATACAAATTGAAGCTACCCGATCCTTGTTATGATGGTTTGATGCCTGAAGGATTAGAGAGAATAAAGTATCTGATGAAGGAAACAAACTATCAATTCCCCTGTTCATTATTAGACATAGGTGGTCCTATGGATATAGCCCATGAGTTAATGGAGACAAATTTATTTTTTACGGCTATGTACGATGCACCTGATACAATCGAGTATTTGGCAAATTTTTTAGCTGACGTTTTAATTGCACTTCGAGATGCATGTATTGAGACAGCTGGTGGTATAGAGAATATAACCTCAACTGAATGGGATGAGAAGTGGTTTCCTAAAAAGGGCTACGTAAGTAATGACCTGGCGGCTATGTATTCTCCCAAGTTTTTTGAAAAATTTGCTATACCCGCAGATGATAAAATATATAATAAATATGGGGGTGGCTTGCTTCACAATTGCGGTCCTCATCCCTCTGTTGAGTATTACTTAAGGGATAATCCCAAGATTTACGGTCTCACCTGCACTGCCTGGGATTTAGACAAGGAAACCTTAGAGAAGATAAAAGTCTTATTTAATCACAAAGCTATTCTCTATGTAGAACTGCGGATAACAGAATCAATCAGGAGAACAGTGGAAGAATATAAACGAGTCGTAGATGCTTTAATGCCGGGTGTGATAGCAATACCATGGATGTGGATAGGGCCAAGTACCTCACTTTATCCTGTCCCGTCTGATATAGATGTTCGCAGGGATACACCAATCCTATACAATAAACTTCTGAAAATAACAAAGGAATATGCAGATAAGATAAAAAAAGGTTAAAAGGTAGTGAATGATATGCAGAGTAGTTATGAAATTGTCAGACGAGCCATAGAATTTGATGGACCGGAGCGAGTACCCTATAATTTTGATGAAAACCGAACGCCGGTTATTAGGACAAAATACGGGGATGATTTTATCTGGGTCTTTGTAGATCCAGATCCCTCTTTTGTGCCTCATGTTTCAGGGGAAAGTGAGCTGGGAGTGGTCAGTAAAACCTTAGATGAAAAAGTAATGGGCATACCTAAACAGCATTCCCTTGATGACTGGGGAAAACTGAAGGATTATAAGCTTCCTGATTATACCTTGCTCGAAAGGTATAAGAATATGGAGAGGCGAATTGCAGAAAAGCCGGATAAATACGTGCTGGGCATGTTCCCCCACTTTCTGTTTCAAGTGCTTCCGGAATTATTGGGTTTTGAGCAATTCACAATTTCTATCCTCGCTGAGCGAGAAAACTTAGAGGGACTGCTAGACATGCTGACCGAAAGCTGTATCAAGGTTGTCCACTGCATGGCGGACAGGGGGGTTTATGGTATTATTGCCATAGATGATATGGGGTTTCAGGACCGCCTCATGATCAGTCCAAAGCACTGGAGAGAAATCATCAAGCCTAGATATGCTACGGTTATTCAAGTCGCTCATGAGAGAGGGATTCATATCTTCAGTCACATCTGTGGGTTTATCCTAGATATTATTGAGGATTTGATTGAAGTGGGACTGGATGTTATTCAGATTGACCAGCAGGATAACATGGGAATCGATGAGCTTGCCAGAAGGTATGGGGGCAGGATTTGCTTTTTCTGTCCGGTTGACATCCAAACTACCCTCAGTAAGCCGAATTTGCCAGCTATCGAAGAAAAAGTCAAACACTTACTCTGGGCCTTTGGAAGGTATAATGGGGGATTTATGGTTAAAACCTATCCCCAGCCTGAAGCTATTGGCATCCCAGAGGAAAACACCGCATATATGTGTGAGATGTTTAAAAAGTATGGAAAATATCCCTTAGATATTGATTAATACATACCCAGAGATCTCATTCAAATATCTTAACATTACTACATATTATCCTGTTCTACTATAAAAGACCGCTGCCGGCTAATTAATTTCAGTATTTTCCAAATTTTTTGGCCGTCTCGACCATAGTATAAATGTTATCCTCGGACGTTTCTTTGCCCACTTGATCGCCTGTGCCCAGAATCAATCTCGGTTGACTCTCCCAGACCTCCAGAATCTCCCTAATCTCTTTTTCAACATCAACAGAAGTTCCGCGAATCAAGGTTTCTACAGTGTGAACATTTCCACTAAAGGTTACTCGTCCAGCTAGCTTTTTTTTAACTTTTCTCAAACTTGTAACATCACCTCCGGGCGGGCGTTGAAAAGGACAGACACAATCGATTCCCAGTTGAGCAAAATCCTCTATGACTTCCATGCAATTCCCATGGAAATGAAGATGTACAAGGCCGCCCATTTGATGAGCTGCATTCACTACAGCTTCTATGACAGGTTTGTCCCACTTTCTCCACATCTGGGGACTGACTAAGGAAAGGGTAGACCAGATACAAGGGATATTAACTGATTCGGCCGTTGTTTTGCTGAATATTGCCCGAGTAAATTCGGTTATCCAGTGAATGTATCTTTTCTGAAGCTCAAAAAGATAACGCTCATGATCGACTATATCCAGAATTGTCTGTTCCAGTCCCCCTTCTCGCTCCCACCCAATAAAATCAATAAAAGTAAAACCAGTAAGAACTTCTAAAAGATAATCATCTCCTATTTTGTCCAATGCCTCTTGCACCGCAGACCAGTCATACTCATTTGCTTCTCTTAGGACAAACTTTTCATAAAAAGGCCAGTCATTTTGGAAATTCTTGATAAACCTCTCTATCTTCCAGGAAGGCTCTTTTTTATCGTAAAGAGTGCGAGCTGTAAGTTTTCCTTTGGGGGTATGGATTATTCCTTTCTCCTCGTAGCGACCCTCTCCAATTCTTTGAAGCTGACGATTGATAGGGAAAAGGTCGTATTTTGGTTGCGGCTGAACTATTCCCCACCCTTCACAACTATAATGCTTGAATGTCTTTTGCAGGGCCTGCCAGTGAGGGATTTCTCTTTCCAGTTGAATCATATCGACCCCGAGAACTTTTGCTGGAATATAATACCAGAATTCTGGAGCAACAGGGACTCTATCAGGTTTTTCTCCCTTGTAAGCAGTTAACATTCTCTTTTTTGGCGTTATATTCATCATATCCTTGCCTCTCTCCCATGTTGGGCTCTCCTTAAAAGAGTAAATACTTAAATCAGCTCTTTCTTTATAGCACCTTAAGGCCATCCTGTATGTGAAAGTAGCTCCTTAGCCTCTTTTTCTGAGGAACAGCTAGTAAAAATCAACAACCCTTCTGGCTTAAGACTCTCCAGAACAAAATCAACTTCTGCAGACTGGCAGAAAACCTGAATGGCTTTTTTCTTAGCCTGAATTTTTCGATATATGGGTATCCACCTAGCTACGCCTTCTTTCACCATACCTGCACCGGGAACCCACTGAACAGCGTTAAGGCGAGGAATTTCCAAGATCATGTCCAAATGTTTCAAAGCATCCGGGCCATCTAAGTGATAGATAGAGTAATCTAAATAATTAATTTCATTCATCAGTTCCTCCAGGAAAAACTCCCCGTACATTGAGGTGGAAATAAGGCAAGTAAAGTCATTTTGGACGGGGTACCCCTTTCCTGGAGACCAGAGATTTGTCCAACTAGAACTGCCTTCCTGTTTGTCTGCCGTAATCTGGTAACTTTCCTCATAAATCTTACGCCATACTTTCCAAAGGGGTTTCATTGCCTTCTTAACCCCCTTCGGGTTATCAATTAAGTCCAGACACAGCTGCTGAGGACCTCCCCTTAGAACTGCTAATGAATCCATGCCCTCGTGAATATCAGTTGGACTGATAAAATACCTTCCTTGTGATTTTTCTAAGGCGTAGCGCATAAACTCTTTAGTTTTTTGCCAATAGAAGTTTTTATCTTTGACTTGAATCACGGATAAATCGGAATAATCTGTAAGGATTGGATCATTCCATTTTGCCCAGGAGACAGGGGGCGGCTCTTCCTCATTTGCTCCCCAGGTAAAAGTGGGCAAGAAAACAGGGGAAAATTCTATATCTGCACCCATATAAGCAGAGAGGATATCGGTACCAAAGTTTGGCCAGTAACAGGGAAAGGCTACACCACCAAAAAAAGTGGCCTGGAAAATTTTTTCAGCACATTCAATAACTTTTTCTTTGTCAAATCTCTCCTCTCTTCTTATCTTTATTGTATTTCCGGATAGTATTTCTCTGGATTGGGAATCATCCCGTGGAGCAACTACCCAAATAGGAACCCTATCCAAAACCTGGCAATTCCACCAGGTTTCATAATATTTTTTTATTTTCCCCCAATTTTCAAGCAGCATATTTTCTCCTCTAATGGTTTTCTCCTTATTATCCTTTATTTATATTGGCCATACTTGAGGATTGCTTCCATCATACGCTTTACATTTTCCACTTTTGCATAACCAGGGATAGAATTACCACTGGAGATGATATAGCCTCCTCCCGGGGCAAGAGCTTCTATTTTTCTTCTCACTTCTTCTTCAACTTCATCTGGCTCAGCATTACTCAACAAGTTAAGATCAATATTACCCACAACACATACTCTTTTTCCATAATCTCTCTTTACCTGGATAATATCCATGCAATTTGGATCAATCGGATGTAGACCATTCATTCCCAAAGTTAATAAATCATCTATTATAGGGATTAAATTGCCATCGCTGTGAAATACCCAGGGAATCGTTATTTTCTCGGCTACCTGTTTTACCCGAGGCAAGATAAGGTCTCTGAAGGTCTGAGGAGAAAAGAAAGGTCCCGTATCAAAAGCAAGGTCATCAGCTGCGCAGAAAAAATCAAAACCAATATTTATAAGTTTCTCTATAATTACACAATTCCACTCAACATATTTGTCCAACACTCTTTTTATAAGGTCGGGATTATCATACAGGGCATAGGAAAACCCCTTCACTCCCATACTGCGCATGGTACAATCTATGCCCAAATTTACTATAGCACTGGCTGCAAATTCCTCTTTCTCCTTGATAAACTTCTCTGCCGAGTTATATATTTGCTTATCTTCCGGACCGGAACACTTAACAAGTTCTCTTCGGCCGTCACTCAAAGTAAGAACACATGGCATGTGGTCTATAATTCTTAAATCATCCTCATTTTTAATTACCCCTTCTGTTTGATATTGAATTCCGTTCTTCCCTTCTTTCCGCTGGACAAAGGGGTCAGGATAACCCCACCATACAATGTGGTCTCGATGCATGCAGCGAGAAATTTCCTTCTCTGTAAAAGTCTCTTTGCCTGAGATTTCCTTTACCACTTGAGGGGAAATATCAATTTCAAAGTATGGAACTCGGTCTGGAATTTCTCCTTTTAAAACCTTTATTATTCTAGTTTGAGCACTCATGTGTTTATTAAAGGGTCTAAAAACAAAGACCCTTTTTATCTCCTTTAACTTCAAAACTTCCTTTCAAATGTATATCTTCTGAGGAACTTCCTATCATTACCTCAAAAATACCCCTCTCCACAACCAAATCCATATTGATGTCATAAAAAGCCAAATCTCCCGAGGTGATAGTGAAGTTCACTGTCTTTTTCTCCTCTGGCTCAAGGGTTATTCTTTCAAACCCTTTGAGTTCCTTTATGGGTCTGGCTACGGTAGCTACTTTATCATTAATGTATAATTGAACTACTTCATCTCCTTTATATTTACCAATATTCTGGACATCTACACCAATATTCATCTTTTCCTTAGAACTTATTTTTTCAGGATTTATTTTGAGATTACTATACTCAAATTCTGTATAACTTAGTCCATAACCAAAGGGAAATAGCGGTTGCTTTCCTCTTAAGTCAACATAATCATATCCTCTGCCTGTGGGTTTGGGATTGTAATAGAGTGGAAGTTGTCCTGTAGTTTTGGGGAACGTTATAGGTAAGCGACCGGCTGGATTATAATCACCAAATAAAACATCGCCAATGGCATTCCCTCCTTCCTCTCCTGGATACCAGGCTTCAACTACAGCTTCTACGGTATTTATCCATTTACTCATAGTGACAGCGCTTCCATTGATAAGCACTACCACTACAGGTGTTCCTGTGTTACATATCTCTTTAATTAATTCTTCCTGCACCCCGGGTAGGTCTAAGTTGCATCGATCTTTACTCTCGCCCTCTGTTTCTTCAGAATTTCCCACAAACAAAATAGCTATATTAGATTTTTCGGCTATTTTTATGGCTTCCTCAAAACCTTTCCTAGAACTTCCGGTTAACCTGCAGCCCTGGGCAAAATAAACCTTTGTATTTTTGGAAACCTTATTCTTAATTCCTTCTAAGGGTGTAACTACCCCTACCCCATAGCCACTATATCCTCCAACTCTTATCTCATTTGCATTAGGGCCTATAAGGGCAATAGATTTTAAATCTTTAGATAAAGGCAAGATGCCATCATTTTTTAATAAGACTATGGCCTGGCTGGCTACTTCTAAAGCTAATTTTCTGTGCTCTTCACAGCCGCAAATCTTTTCAGCATATTCAGGATCAACATAAGGGTCATCGAACAAGCCCAACCAGAATTTAACTCTTAAAATTCTGCGAGTTGCCTCGTTAATTACCTGCTCGGATAGTTTTCCTTCCTTAACTAACTCTGGAAGTTCCTCGAAACAATCGCTTTCAGGCAGCTCCATATCTAATCCTGCCTCTATAGCTTTTTTAGCGGCTTCGGCCTTTGTCCTGGCCACTTTATGCGATGTTGTTGTGACGCCACGCTCAGATGTGGGCCAATTTAGAGCGTATAGACCTAAAACAGCATCATAATCTGAGACTACAAACCCTTTAAATCCCCATTCTTTTCTGAGAATATCTGTAAGAAGCCATCTATTACAAGAGCAAGGTACACCATCAAGAGAATTATATGCTGCCATAACAGATAAAGCATTCGTTTTTTGAATACAGGCTTTAAAAGCAGGAAAATAAATTTCTCTTAGGATTCGCTCCGAGAGGTGAATGGCGTTACTATCCCGCCCTCCATCGCCGACGAAGTTGGCGGCAAAATGTTTAGGAGTAGCTGCCACCTTTTGACTTTGAACGCCCTTGACAAAAGAGATAGCCATAAGCGAAGCCAGGTAAGGATCCTCGCCATAAGTTTCCTCAGTTCTGCCACATCTTGGATCCCTGGCAATATTGATGGTTGGTGAAAGACATTGATGAATACCACGTGCTCTCGTTTCTTTTCCGATGGCTGTGGCTACCTCTTTCATTAAATCTGGATCCCAGCTACTGGCCAGAGCTATTGACTGAGGAAAAATTGAAGAGCCTTTAGCCATGCAGCCATGTAAGCATTCATCGTGGATTATTACCGGTATTCCCAGACGAGTTTCTTCAAGAGCAAATTTCTGAATTTTATTAGCAAGTTCTGCACTTTCTTTGTGGGAAAATGTTCTCAGGACACAACTTAACTCGCCTAGGCCATATTTTCCCTTTTCTACAACTAGTTCTTTCCAGTGTTTTCTCCAGAAATGAGTTGATATAGCTTCTGAAATATCTCTTTCCTCAGAAATTATTTTATAAAACAAACTCTCAAGCTTTTTCCCTTTGTCTGACAAGCTCCCAAAAAGCTCGGAGAATGTTTTCCGTAAATGCCATTTTGCTTTTAATTGGCTAATTTTCTCCTCCAGGGTCATTCTTCCAAGTAAATCTTCAACTCTTCTCTCTTCAGATTGAGTAGAATCTAGATAAACCAACTTTTCTGCGCTAGACCGCTTGTTCAAGCTCATCTTTTCCTCCTTGTAATAAATTTTCCCTTCCCCTTATTCATTAACCATAACACTTTTTACGGTAGTCTCTCTGTCATCTCTTAATATCTTCATAGCCTCCTCAATTTCATCTAGTTTGAATGTATGACTAATGAGTGCCTTTGCCTCTATTACACCGGACTGAATTAATTCAATACAGGTTGGAAAATAGAGGGAAGGAGAAGCAAATGAGGCTCGGAGCTCGAGTTTCTTAAAGTGAAAATCATTAGCATTGAAAGAAATTTCTGCGTTAGGGCCATATTCAATCCCTATAAATGCAACAATACCTCCTACATTTGTAATTTCAAAGGCAGGAGGAATAAGCCTGGGTGGTGCTGTTATAAGTACTCTATCTAAACCTTTCCCTGCATAGGTATGGTCTCGAATATCCATTTTGTCTGTCAAGATTATTTCATCAGCACCAAATTTTCTGGAAAGTGTGATCCTTCTTCTTGCCACTGAAAGCTCGGCAGCATATATCTTTCTTGCTCCCACCGCTCGGGCAAGTTTTAAAGCCATAAGTCCAATAGGGCCAAGGCCTATTACCAATACATCATTATTTAGCTTTATATCAGCAGTATACACTAGATCTAAGGCAACGCCAAGAGGCTCAACCAATGAGGCTTCTTTAAAAGAAATGCCTTCAAAAGGAACTAAAGTTTCTTTTGGCACAATAATGTAATCAGCAAAACCCATAGGACCGGTAAGCCAGTAATTCGGCCCCTTATTACAGAGGTCAACTCTTCCATTACGGCAGTTAGAGCAGGTTCTGCAGAACGTACCGCTCTCCAATACAACCTTTTTACCTATTGTAACATTATTAACATGCTTGCCTTTCTTTTCTACTAAGCCGGCAATTTCGTGCCCAAAGGGCTGCCAGTCCGCTGCTTCGGTAGCTGCAGTAGAGAGGTCAGTTCCACATATGCCACATGCTTTAACCTTGACCAAGACTTCATCTTCGGTAATCTCTCTCATATCGAATTCACGAATTTCAAACTGGTAAGGTGCTTTTACATAAGCTGCTCTCATATTCTTTTCTCCTTATTCCTGGTTGGTTTACATAGTTTCAAATCGAACGCCCTTGCGTGCCAGCCTGTCAATGTTAGGAGTCTGAATCACATCGTTTTCGTAGCAGCCCAACACAAAGGCACGTAACTGATCGCACAGGCAAATGATTAAGTTTGGCTTATCCATACTTACTATCTTCTTTCACTTCCCTTTATAGCCATTATTTATCGTATTGCTTTAAGTATTTAAAATAATATTGGAAGTTTTTAAGGGGTACATCAGGTGGAACTGTATGGTCAAGAGTAGGTATATAACCTCTCCTCTCTTTAAAATACTCCATTACTCGATCCACTTCTTGCTCAATAGCTCCATAATCTTTGCTTAATGCCCGTTTATCAATCCCCCCTACAATCATAAATTTATCTGGAAAATCTGAGTGAATTTTTCTCACATCATTTCCAGCCTGAACTTCAAAAGGGAATATTCCTGTAACGCCACCTTCTAAGAAAAGCGGGATTAACTCCTGCAAATTTCCATCACTGTCAACCCAAATATTTTTAATTCCTATATTTTTGAGGTAACTTATCAGTTTTTTGTAATAAGGAAGAATGAATTGTCTAAAGAGTTTAGGAGAAATAAGGGGACCGCTTTTGTAAGCCATATCTTCATCTATTACAATAAGGTCAAGATCCATCCCCCTAGCTATCCTGGTAAATATTGCTTTATTCAAATTTACCCATCGGTGTTCTATATCATGAATAAGCTCTGGATCATCGAAAAACGTGTAGAAGAGTTTTTGATCGCCCAATAAGTTTCTTGCCAGCATAAAGGTACCGCATAAGGTAGTTGCGAGGGGCCATTTTCGACCTTCTTCTCCATATTCTCTCTTTAATTGACCCCAATTTCTGAATCGTAATTCTTCATTTAACTCTAATCGAGGTTTTATCTTTTCCCAGGTGGCACGATCCTTAACCGGAAATTGAAGAAATTGAGGCATTGAGGCATCTTCATTATTTTTAAAAACTTTTTTTATAATACCATCGCCGTCCTGAATAATTCGACAATTTTGATCTTCTTCTATTATCTCTTCATCAAATCTAGGAGCAAATGGAGAGATGCAAGCCCCAGCAATTTCCTGAGGCATCCAAACCATTTTATCAAAGCCAAAATATTCATCCAGGTCCCGGCCGTATTTCTCTGGATCAAAATCAATATTTAAACCCTCTTTTCTCCATCCCTTTAGAGTAGTAGGCCAAAAACCCGGATTCCAACGAAAATAACGATCTACTTCTTCTCTTTCACAGTAAGCTGAGAATCTTTCTCTTGAGTTCATAGTACTCCCTTTTCATGTAAGTTCGTACCAGGTAAGTCTTTCTAAGAAACCCAATTGTAATTTACCAGGATTCAAAAACCTCTTCTCACGTACAACTTCTGATTTTCTTTATAGCACCTTAAGATCGGATAGTAGCTGGACAGCTTCCTCCACTATTGCCTCACCAGTTCCTTGAGCTACAAAACTGTGAAAACCTGTCCACACCTGATAACCACCAAGGTTAAAAGCCTCTTCATCGGGAATATAACCTATGTAATCATTGGCGAGTTCTACTATGTATGTATAGCGGAAAGGAGAACGCCTCTTTATTTGAAGTCCAAGTTCTGTAAAAAGTTCGCCAGGCACTCCTACTAGTACTATGTCTCCCAAAACTACTGCTTGCAACCATATCTTACCTACCTTACCCTGACGCTCTAAAAGCCTCTGCCTCATCCTTCTGAACACCTCAATAGTCGGTTCAGGATCACTTAGCCTTTTATTACAATAATAAGAGACGGCTTTATCTTCTTTTTCCTCATCAAATTTCCTTATACTATATTCAATTTCTCGCTTCACCGATACTATGGAGGGAATTACTCTAGGTTTAGAGAAAGAAAGTGCCTTTTTGATAGCATTTTTAACTCTCAGTATCATTTCATCTGTAGATAAGGCAAGATTATGAGTAGAACCAGCAGCACCAGGGAGGAAAATTGCCGTGCCGCCAAGCTCCTCCTCTAATTCCTGTGCTGCCAACCCATAAAATCCGGGAGAGCGTCTGCCAGATTGGCGTGCTCCAATGTTGTGCGTAGAGTGGTTAAAGAAGAATGCTTCCATGCCACCATCTGTCCGCTTAAATGCCATAACAGGTAGCTCAGAATCAAAGGGTCCGCTTGGCCTTAAAGCGTCTTTTCTCGGCCCAATCCAGTAGATTGTGTCGTCTTCCATCAAAAGACGGCTGTTTTGACCAACTGTAGACTCCTCTCCTAACCAAAAATACATTTCAGCCTCATTAACACCTTTCAACCTGTTTGTAGCAGTACGAACAGTCGAGAGTATAGAATCTTTCATCCGTATACAGAAGACCTCATCTCTGGAATATCCATGACAGGTGACGGTTGTAGGTGCATGATGTGTATGGGTAGCTGTAATAAGAATATTTTCAAAAGGAATGTCAAAATCAGCTTCAATACTTCCACAAACCTCATCAAGGATATCGCCTCCTACCATCAGGACATCACAGGAAACGAGGCAAATCCTGATATTTCCTTCAATAACTATTGCAGAGGCTCTGATTTTGCCTTCCTGACCAGAAACATATTGTGGATGAATACCTCCGCCGATGACCATTGAATCATCACCTAGAATTTCTGCTGTGGCAGCGGCCACCTTTATGTCTTTCACTTTTTCTCCTGGCATAATATTCACTATAGTGAATATGTATTTGATTTTACCATCTCACCTACATACCTTCTTCCAACTTTCAATCATAATCTCTACACTCTCCCATGGTGTATCAGGGAAAAGAGAATCTACTGGCGAGAGTATAAAACCATGCGGTCCCAGAATTTCCACTGCAGTGTAAACCGCCTCATAAATTTCTTCAGGCAAGCCTTTTTTCAGGGTAAGAGCACTATTTACTCCCCCCGCAAGAGCGAATTGTCCACCAAGTTGTTGTTTCAGCAGTTTTAAATCTACTTTATCCTGTACTGGATCGACAAAGTATAGTAGATCAATATCAGCCTCTTTAAGTAGCTCAAGCATTGGCATAAGCCCTGTTGTCATAACATAGGCAAAGAGCAAACCTGCTTGATGTACCATACTGACAAGGTTTTTCAGATGAGGTAATACAAAACGGCAAAATAATGCTGGTGACCAAAAATCTGTAGAGCTATACCAGCCTCGCTGCACTATCATATCTATGCTACCGATATCCAGCATAATTTCAGTTCGGCGCTTATCAAACTCGAACATCACCTCCACAAACTCCTGGAAAAAGGCGGGGTTCTGTGAAGCTGCGATGAGTGCTCCTTCTACACCGCTCAGCCATACAATGCCGTCCATACCAAAGGCGCTCCATCCCTGAACGAGAACCCCTTGCTCAGTAGCAAACCTTTTCACCTGATCCATTCTCTCTTTATACTTTGCCAACCGTTCTGATGTTGGATTTTGAAGAAGATAACGAAGTTTAGGAAGGTCTTCAGGGCCACTAACAGGATGTTTCACAGCCCGGGGTATATTAAAGTCCTCAAAGAGAGACACTTTCTCAGGCTGAATTACCCACCCTGCTCCCTGGTTTTCTCTTGTTTGCCGAACTGTGTGTCTCAGTAGGCCAGCCGGTGTATTATATTCCCGATGTAAGAGAGTGTAAGTTTCCTTGTCTGATGGAGGCTCACGCCAATCTCTTATCTGAACACCGGGATGCATACTCCAGGGAACTGAAACATCAAGCACATCATCAACTCCTAAAGAAAACCAACGGCTAACCCGTTTAAAATCCTGTTTTATACCCCAGGGTTCTGGCAGTGTATGAATATGCTCTAGCCTCATTGTATACCAGTGAGCAACCTCACGATTATTCTCACTCCAGCGCAGGTGTTTGGGAGCAGTAAAGCCAAAGACTGGGCAATAAAGTGGTACATGATCTGGTTTCTCACCTTTAATAGTAGCCAACAAACGTTCACGTGATCTCATAATTTCGCCTTACTTAACTTCGGTTTC